>Ga0193951_1001050_pt1 | contig 12382 bp, 10 predicted proteins | sample BB_2_MG_FD_140370 | JGI IMG/M metagenome (GOLD analysis project Ga0193951, IMG submission 140370) | Microbial mat bacterial communities from the Broadkill River, Lewes, Delaware, United States - BB_2_MG | ecosystem: Environmental > Aquatic > Freshwater > River > Microbial mats | place: USA... | reverse complement strand
TTATGGAAGAAGTTGGAGAAATTCAATCTATATTAGAAAGTTCTGATTTCTATTCTCTAGATTCCAAAATAGAAGAATATGCTTCTGGATTAGGATTAATTGAAATTGGTCTTGATAAAGATGTTTCTGAACTTTCTGGAGGACAAAGAGCTAAAATTTTACTTACAAAAGTTCTTCTTGAAAATCCTATGATATTAATTCTTGATGAACCAACTAACTTTTTAGATGAAAATCATATTATATGGCTTAAAAATTTCTTGAAAAATTATGAAAATGCTTTTATTTTAGTTTCCCATGATATTCCTTTTTTAAACGAAGTTACAAACGTTATTTATCATGTTGAAAATGCTAATCTTACACGTTATACTGGAGATTATTATGAATTTATGAAAATGCATGAATTGAAAAAAAGACAAATAGAACAAGCTTATAAAAAGCAACAAAAAGAAATTGCACATCTAAAGGATTTTATTTCGAGAAATAAAGCTAGAGTAGCCACTACTAATATGGCTAAAGATAGACAGAAAAAATTAGATAAAATGGATATTATTGAAATTTCCAAGGAGAAAATTAAACCATCTTTTAATTTTAAAATAGCTAGAACTCCAAGTAGAGAAATTGTTATTGCTAAAGATTTCATAATTGGATATGATGAACCCCTTACTAAAATATTAAATTTTTCAATTGAACGTAACCAAAAAATAGCTATTAAAGGTGTTAACGGTCTTGGAAAATCAACTCTTTTAAAAACACTTCTAGGAAAAATCAAGCCTATTTCAGGAGAAGTTGAACATGGACAATTTTTAGAAACTGGATATTTTGAGCAAGAGGAAGATATTAAAGGAATAACAGCACTGGATTTTATTTGGAATGAATTTCCAAGTTTGACAAACTATGAAGCAAGAGGTGCCCTTGCAAAGTGTGGACTGACAAAGGATCATATTACAAGCCAAATCCAAGTCTTATCTGGGGGAGAAAATGCTAAGGTTCGTCTATGTAAGCTAATGTTAAGAGAATCTAATTTTTTAGTTCTAGATGAACCTACTAACCATCTTGATATTGATGCTAAAAATGAACTAAAAAGAGCTTTACAAGAATTCAAAGGAACTATTCTTTTAGTTAGCCATGAACCTGAATTTTATATGGATATTGCCACAGATATTTGGAATGTTGAAGATTGGACAACTAAAATAGTATAAAAAAAAAAGACTTTTCAGTCTTTTTTTTATTTACAAATTTTATTAAAATCCTCTATAAATAATTCTATATGTTCTTCCTTTGTTGCCCAAGATGTTACAAAACGAACAATCGACCTATCGTTGTTATATTTCCCTTGAATTTCATATTTATATTTTTTTCCCACTTCTTTTAATATTTTATTTGGAATAATCACAAATAATTGATTGGTAAAGGAATCTACATATAATTCCATTTTATTTTTTAAAAAATTTTCTTTTAATTTTTTAGCCATTAAATTAGAATGTTTTCCCACTTCCCAATATAAATTTTCCTTGAATAATTTATTAAATTGAATTCCCAATAATCTTCCTTTGGCAAATAAAGCTCCTCTTTGTTTAATACTATATTGAAATCCCTCTGTTAATTTTTCATTGAAAAATATAACTGCTTCTCCAAAATAAGCTCCACATTTTGTTCCTCCCACATATAAAACATCACAAAGACCTTTATAATCTTCAAATAAAATATCATTATCTTCAGATGTTAAAGCTGATGCTAATCTTGCTCCATCAATAAATAAATATAATCCATTTTCTTTACAAAATTTAAATAATGATTTTAATTCTTCTTTTTTATAAAGAACTCCTAATTCATTTGGGTTAGATATGTATACCATCTTTGGTTCTACATTGTGAGCATCTGTATGACAAGATAATACATTCTTTATTAATTGTGGATTTAATTTTCCATCCTTTGTTCCTATTAATCTTACTTTATGACCAGTAGATTCAATAGCTCCTGTTTCATGAGAATTTATATGACCTGTTTCTGCTGAAATTACAGCTTGGTAAGGTCTTAATATATGAGATATTACTGTTAAGTTAGTTTGTGTTCCACCAACTAAAAACCGAATATGACAATTTTCACATTTTAATTTTTTTTTCATATTTTTATATGCTTCAAATGTATATTCGTCTTCCCCATAACCATCTGTTTGAATTAAATTACTTTTTAACAATACATCCATTATTTGTGGATGAGCACCCTCACTATAATCATTTTTAAAACTTATCATATTAATCTCCTCCCAATTTGCACTTTTAAATATAGTTTAAGTATATTATGTTTAAAACTTTTTGTAAAGAATTTTATAAAAACATTGTATATAAAGGAAAAACAATTTATAATAATATATATACAATGAGGAGGAATTTATGATTTTAGAAGATATTTTTAAATTAGATGGAACTATTATTACTGAGGAACAAGTTAACAAAATTATGCAAAGTGAATTTATTGCATATTTTCAAAACTGTGGTGATAGTGGATTAAAAATAGGTTATACTTGGGCTATTTTCACTTTAATAGATGGTAATGAAGTTAATGTTTACTGTAAAACTGTTTAATTAAAAAGGAGATTTTATGAAACTCATAGTAAGTGATTTAGATGGTACTCTTTTAAATAACCAAAGAGTAATTTCAGAAGAAACGAAAAAAATTCTAAATAAACTAAATCTTAAAGGAATTGATTTTGCCTTTGCATCTGGAAGGGGAATTGAATCAATTATTCCATATAGAAATTTTTTAGGAATAAACTCTTATTTTATTTGTAATAACGGAGCTAGTATTTACAATAAAAATGAAAACTTAATTTATGAAAGCCCTATTGAAGAAAAACATGTTGAAAAACTTATAGACTATTTCAGAGAAAATAATATTAACTTCAATGGATTTTATAAAGATGAACTATTTATTGATAACTGCAATAAAAATAAAGTTGTAACTTTAGAAACTCAGTATAAAGTTGTTGAACTTGAAAAAATGAAATATTTCCCTAAGATGATAAAACTTATAATTAAAGGAAATGAGGAATTTATAATTTCATTGAAAAAAGAAATGGTCAATTTATTTTCAGATTTCTTAGACATTACTATATCTCACCCAACTTGTTTAGATATTGTTAGCATCAAAGCTACAAAGGGAAATGGAATCAAATTTATTTCTAAGAAATTAAATATTTCAACAGGTGATATTATGGCCTTTGGAGATGGGGGAAATGACTTAGATATGTTACAAACTGTAGGACATCCTGTTATTATGGAAAATAGTACTTCTGAGCTTAAGGATTCTATTAAAAATCAGACTCTTTCCAATATCAATGATGGAGTTGCATATTATTTAAAAAAATATTTTTCATTATAAAAAAATCCTTTAGCATAGCTAGCTAAAGGATTTTTTATTTAATATAATTTTTTTATTTTAATGTAATCTAAAACTTCTTTTTTTAAAGAATCTTTACAGTTTTCACCTTTATGTAGTTTTTCTCTAATTTCACTTGAAGAAACATCATAATAATCATTTTCTATTTCTATGATATTTTTTGATTTAATAGCACTGGTATATCCTTTTCTTTTTAAAACCACAACCTTAGCTAAATTTAAAATATCTTTATAATTTTTCCATTCATCAAAATAAGCTGCTGAATCTTCCCCAATAATCTCAAAATATTCATGCTCTTTTCCATATTTTTTAATTATTTTTTTTAATGTATCATAAGTATATGACACTTCATCTGAATCTATTTCAATTCTAGAAATTTCAACCTTAGGTATATTTTCAAAAGATATTTTGCATAGGTTATACCTTTCTTCTTCATCTAAAAGATTAGTTTTACCGTGACAAGCAGTGCCTACTGGTATTATAATCAACTTATCTAAATTTAATTTTTTTATAATTAACTTTGATATATTCTCATGTCCGTAATGTGGAGGATTAAAACTTCCTCCATAGATACCTATCTTCATAATTTTCTCCATTAATTTTCAATTTCCATAATAGATTCTATTAATTCTTTTTGATTTCTGGCACTTTTTATCATCTCTCTATTATTTTTACTTCTAAAAATTCTAGCTAATTGGGAAAGTAAAATCAAATATTCTGAACTTTTTTCCTTTGGAGCTCCAACTAAAACAACTATTTTAATTGGTTCATTATCCAAGGAATCATAAATTCTTGGTTCTTCTAAAAGACCTATTGCTATTATCAAATCTTTTAATCCTTTTCCCCTTGCATGGGGAATAGCTATTCCCATACCTATACAAGTACTTCCTATTTTTTCTCTTTCATATAACTTATTTAAAAATTCAGATTTATCAGTTATTAAATTTGTATTATTATTTATAAGTTCAACTAATTCATTAATAATTTCTAATTTCGTAGGTTTTCCTTTTATAATCGTTATTAATTTACTATTAAAATAATTTATCATGAATTTCCTCCATTATATAAATAATTTATTTAAAATTTCTTTTTCTATTTCACCAATAACTTCTTGATCTTTTATATCAAATTTATCCATTTTTTCCATTAGAATTGAAATATATTTTTTTTCTTCTTTATACTCAAAGGAATTTAAAATTTTAAAATATGAAATTATTTTAAATCCTTCCTTTGTCATAAATTTTTTTTTATTATTTATTATTTTTTCTTTTATAGTTTCCTTAGATACTGATGAATCCTTAGCATATTCAAAATCATGAAAATCAGTTCTCATTTTACTAACATAACACATTACTAAATCCATAACTATATCAATATAACCATATTTTTTAAAATATTCTCTCATTGAATAAACTTGTATTGCTTTATTAAAATCAATATTATCCATAAGAGTATAATTAAATAATATCTTAAAAAATTTTTCTTCATCTCTAAAATACATTTCTTTACAATAGGGTAAAAGATGTTTGTAACTTCCCTTTGCAATTAATTTCAATATATTTTTATCAATTTTATCATCATTTTCACTTGTCATTCTTGAAATTGATCTTATTTCTTTATCCTCAGACTCTTTATAAAAATTCATAGAATAATTTATAAATTTTTTAATATCTTCAACAAAAACTGCTGCTGGTATTATATTGTTGAATTCTTTTCTTGTTATTTCACCATTTTTTTTTAAAGTAAAATAGGCATTTTCTCTAAAAAATCTCCCATTTTCTTTTAAAAAATCATTCTTACTTTTGAAATCTAACATTTGTTCCTCCCTTAAAACATTCCAAAGAATTATTCTCTAAAAAATCAAATTCTATTTTTAGAACATATAGATTTTCCCATTCTATATCCTTTGGAATTTTAACTATATCTTTTTCAGTTGTAATTACATAACTAGCATTTATATCCTTGGCTCTTTTTTTTATTAGAGCTATATCCCTATCCTTAAAGGAATGATGATCTAAAAAATCAATTCTTTCTATATATTTAGGGTTTAGAGAAATTACAGTTTTCTCAAAATTCAAAGGATTTGCAAGACCTGAAAATAAAAGTACTCTTTTATCTTTTACCCAAAACAATGGTTTCATATTTCCTTCTATGTCATAAAGACATTTTATTCCATGCCTAGCCACAGAAACTGGCTTTCCATACTTACCTCTAAAAAATCTTTTTAATTTATTTAAATCTCTTTCTGCTATTAAATCAGACTTAGTTATTATAAATTCAGATGCTCTTTTAGCTGCTGAATCAAATTTCTCCCTTAAAGTTCCCTTGGGTAAAAGAGCATTCCAACCAAAAGGATTAGTTGCATCTATTAAAACTATATCCCAATTTCTAAAAAATTTTCTATGTTGAAAACCATCATCTAAAATTATAGTATCAACATTAAACTTTTCTTTAGCTAATTTAGCTGCTTTATATCTATCCCTACCAACTATTATTGGAACTTTTAAGTTTAATGCATGGATATAAGGTTCATCTCCACTTTCTAAGGAAGTAACAAATATTTCTTTCCCATCAGAAACTACTAGGGGATCTACTTTTCTTTTTCCTCTATAGCCTCTTGAAATAACTGCTACTTTTTTCCCTTCATTTGCTAATTTTTTAGCAAAATACTGTACTGCTGGAGTCTTTCCTGTTCCTCCAACTGTTATATTTCCTATACATATAACAAATAAGTCCTCTATTTTATTTATTTTTAAAATTTTCCTATCATACAACAAATTTCTTAAACTTGTAATAAGAAAATACAAATATGACAATATCTTCATCCTTACCTCTTTTAATAATTTCTTTCTATCTTTACATTTTACCTTTAATTTAGTTAAAATGCAAAAAAAATTATTTTAATTTTTTTGTATTATAATTTAACTGGTACAATTTTAGAAATACCTATCTTTTTATTCATTGTAACTCCAAATAAACTATCTGAAGATCTCATCGTCTCTTTATTATGAGTTATTAAAATAAATTGTGACTTATCTGTAAATTCTTTTAATTTGCTAATAAGTTTTTTTGTATTTTTTTCATCTAAAGCTGCTTCAATTTCATCAAGAAATGTAAATGGACTTGGTTTATACATAAATATAGCTATTATAAAGGCTATAGCTACCATTGATTTTTCTCCACCTGATAATAGTGTTAGGGATTGCCTCTTCTTATCTTTAAACTTAACATATATTTCCACACCACAATTTTCATAATCTTCTTTATTAACAAGTGTAAGATTACCCTCTGAGTTATCAATTGTTTCCATACACATAAAGTTGAAATTTTGATTAATATTTTCATAGGCATCAAAAAATCTTTTCTCTATATTAGCTGAAATGTCTTCTATAACTTCCAACAAAGAATTCTTGCTATTTTCCAAATCATCCTTTTGATTTTTTATAAATTTATATTTTCTGTCCAATTCTTTAAACTCTTCAACTGCAAGTAAATTAACAGTTTCAAAAAACTTAAGTTTATTATCTAAATACTTTATTTTTTCCATGGAAACTTTATAATTATTTCTATCAACTTTTATGTTATGAACAATGTCCTCTAAATCTTTTAAACTTTCATTTAAAATATTTAATTCCCCATTATAACTTACTAATCTTTCTTTTTCTGCCTTCAAACGCTCTTCTTCTTTATATATATGATTTTCATTTTCCTTTATTTCTATCATATATTCTTTTTCTTTAACATCTAAAAGTTCATTTTTCTCTTTCATAACTTGTAAGTTAATATTTTCCTTATCAAATTGAACATTTTTTTCTTCTCTTTCCAAATCAATTCTTTTTAAATCATCCTTTAGTTTCTTAAGTCCATCTAAAAGTTTTGAAATTCTTTCTTTTATAAATATTTCATTTTCTTCTAATTCTAACTTTTCTTTTTTATTATTACTAATATCATTTTTTATTGTTACTATTCTATCTTTACTATTTAAAAATTTAATTTTCATATCAGAAAATTCATCTTTTAATTTTATCAAAGAATTATTTACTTCTTCTAATTCCTTTGATTTTTTATTAATATCATTTTTTATTTCTTCTGTTTTCTTTTCAGTATCTTCTTTTTTAGCACTTGAACTTTCTATTTTTTTCTTATATTCCTTTGCATAGTTTTCTTCTTCTTCTTTTTCTGATAAATAAATATTTTTATCCTTTAATAATTTTTCTTCCTTTAATTTTAAATTTTCGAATTCTTCATGATAAATTTTCACATTCTTTCTTAAATTTACAATTAATATGTCCAATTCATGAGTTTTATTTTCTAATTCTTCTATTTTTTTTGAATATTTTTCTTGCTTTACTTTATTCTCATTTATTCTTGCTGTTAATTCTATTAATAATTTTTCTAATCTTTTAGATTCTTTTCTTCTTTCAAACATCTGAGAAACAGCTGAATTTCTATTACTTCCACCTGTTATTCTTCCTGAACCACTTATATATTCACCTTGTAAAGTTACAATGTTTCCTGAAAACAAATTCTTTCTAGAAATATCAACTGCAATATCTATATTTTCAACAACAAGTAAATTAGAAAGTACCATATCTATTACTTTTTTATATTTCAAATTATAATTTATTAATTCTGAACCTCTCCCTATAATTCCTTGAATTTTAGGAATATTCTTTTTCCCAAAGGTTTTAATTGTGTCTAAAGCCAAAAATGAAGCCTTTCCAACTTTTCTTTCCTTTAAAATATTAATACATTTTTTAGCTACTCCACTATTTTCAACAACTATGTCCTGTAAATTTCCTGAAATAGAGGCTTCAATTGCCTTTTCATATTTTTCTGGGACTTTAATAATTGAAATAAGAGCCCCTTCAACACCCTTTATTCCCTCATTTAATATTTCTTTTACACCTTTATAAAAGCCTTCGTTATTTTCTTCAAATCTTAAAATTTGTTCATATTTTCTTCTGTTACTAATTTCTTCTCTTTCATCTCGTCTAAGTTCTTCAGAAATTCTATTTGATTCTATACTTACCCTTGAAATTTCTTCTTCACAACTTTCTTGCTTTTTTGATGCCTCTAACAATTGTTCTTTTTTTTCTAATCCATTTTTTCTAGCTGATTCCTTTAAAGCTTCATTTAAGTTGATTTTTTCGTCTATTTCCAACAAATCTCTCTCTATAGCTTTTATTCTAGAATTACTACCTCTCATTCTTTTTTCTGAATTTTCAATATCATTGGATTGTTGTAATTTCATAACTTCATAATCTAATATTTTTCTTTTGTTTGTCTCTATTTTCTTTTCTATTTCTATTTTTTTTGCATCTTTTATTTTTATCTTCTCTTGAAATTTAGAATAATTTTCTTCTCCAGATGTTATATTAAATTCTAATTTTTGTCTTTCTTTATTTAATATTTCAAGTCTATTTAAATTTTCGGTTTTCTTATTTAAAATGACTTTTAAATTTTCTTCTTTTTCTCCAAGTTCTCTATTATAAGATTGTGATCTTTCTAATAATTTAGTTTTTTCATTTTCAAAATTATTAATTAAATTTTTTAGCTCTTCATTTTTGTCCAATGAATCTTTTATTTCTTGTTTTATTTTTTCCTTATCTAAAATAATTTCAGATAAAATCTTTTCTTTATTTCTTTTTTCTTCCTCTAATATACTTTTATTTTTAGAAATATTTGCAACCTTTTCCTTTGAAATTTCAATATTATCCTTATTATTTTCTATTTCATAAAATATAAGTCCCTTGCTTAAGGAATCTCTTTCTTTTTTTAATTCTAAAAAAGCTAATGCTTTATCTGCTTGTTTTTTTATCTTAATTCTATTTTCATTAGTTTCATTTAATATTAATTCTATCTTCTCAACTTCATTTGTTACATTGATTAATTTTTTTTCAGATTCTAATTTTCTTGTTTGATATTTTTTTACCCCTGCTGCTTCTTCTATTATTTCCTTTATTTCTTTTTTAGAAGATGAAATAATTCTTTCTACTTTCCCTTGCCCAATAACAGAATAAGCTGATTTACCGACTCCTGTATCCATGAATAAATCACTAATATCTCTTAATCTAGATTTTTTGTCATTAATTAAATATTCATTTTCACCTGTTTTATGAAGTTTTCTAGTTATTTTTACTACTTCGCTTTCTATTTGGAAAAATCTATCTTTATTATCTATTGTTAGTGATACTTCAGCATAGGAAGCTCCATTTTTTTTAGCTTCCCCTGAAAATATAACATCTTTACTCTCTTTAGCTCTAATATTTTTATAGGATTGTTCCCCTAAAACCCATAATATTGAATCTAATATATTAGATTTTCCTGATCCGTTGGGACCAACAATTGAAGTTATACCACCACTAAAATCTATTTTTATTTTTTCTCCAAATGATTTAAATCCATATATTTCAACACTTTTTAAATACATTGGCTCCCTCTCTTATAGTATATATTTGTCTAAATCTTCCTCTTTAAATTTATCTTTAAATGTTTTTTCAATATATTTCTTGTCAATTGTAATTTGTTTTGTATCTGTAAATGGAGCCTCAAACATAATATCTTTAAGTAAAAATTCTAAAACTGTAGAAAGTCTTCTTGCTCCTATATTTTCTTCATGTTCGTTTAAATATATGGAAAATTCAGCTATTTTTGCAATTGCTCCCTTAGTTATTTTCAGTTCTACATTATCAATTAAAAGCATTTCTTTATATTGCTCTATTAAATTATAATCTATATTTGTTAATATTTTTATAAAATCCTTTTCTGTTAAATCGTCCATTTCAGTTACTATTGGAAATCTTCCTTGTAATTCAGGCATAAGATCTGAAAAATCTGCATCTGAAAAAGCTCCTGCAGCTATAAACAATATGTGATCTGTTTTAACTGGCCCATATTTCGTCATAACAGTGGTTCCTTCAACTATAGGAAGTATATCCCTTTGAACTCCTTGTCTAGAAACATCGCTTCTTCCATTGTTTCCACTTTCTACTATTTTATCTATTTCATCAATAAATATTATTCCATCTTCCTCTGCAGACTTTACTGCTTCTATATTTATCTCATCAATATTCATATTTTTATCAATTTCTTCATTTGTTATAATTTCTATAGCATCCTTTACGCTTACCATTGTTTTTTTGGATTGTTTCCCATCAAAATTTGACATTATACTTTCTATTATAGGTCCCATGTCTCCATCTGATTTGTTTCCAATAACTTCAACCACTGGTCCTTCTATATTCCCTCTTCTAGCTGGTTTGTCTATTTCTATAATTTTATCATCGTAAACTCCATCTTTTATTTCATTTATTAATTTATTCTTACTATCATCATTTATAACAGCTAATTTATCTATTTTTTTAGCAACTTTTTCAATAGCCACGTTAAAATATTCTTTTGCTAGAATATCTATTTTTTCTTTTCTTAATTTTCTAATTGTAATAGCAACTAAATCTTTAATTATACTTTCCACATCTTTTCCAACGTATCCTACTTCTGTGTACTTTGTAGCTTCAACCTTTATAAATGGTGAATTAGTTATTTTTGCCAACCTTCTTGCTATTTCTGTTTTCCCAACCCCTGTTGATCCTATTAAAATTATATTTTTAGGAGTTATTTCTCTTCTCATAATTTTATTTTTAATTGATTTTCTTCTATATCTGTTTCTTAGTGACACTGCTACATTTTTTTTTGCCTCGTCTTGAGAAACAATATATTTATCTAATTCTTCAACTATTTTTTTGGGAACTAAATTTCTTTCTATCATTTATTGTATCTCCTTTCTGTATATAAATTTTTTTTATTTTTACATATTATTGTACCATAATTTTTAAATAAAAACATCTGAAATTCTCAATTTTTCTGTGATAATAAAAATAGACACTGGCTATAAAAACCAGCGTCTATTCAATATATGAATGAAACATACCTAAAACACTATTTAATTTTCCTTCATTTGCTTAATTTCATTTATCATAACTGGTAAAGCTTCCATAACATTACCAACTATACCAACATTGGCAACTTCAAATATTGGTGCATCTTCATCTTTATTAATTGCTACAATATAATCAGAACCAATCATACCTGAAACATGTTGAACTGCCCCTGAGATTCCACAGGCAATGTATAATTTAGGTCCTACAACCTTACCTGATTGACCTACTTGATGTATTTTTGATATCCATCCTGCTTCTATTGCTGGTCTTGTAGCTCCTACAACTCCACCTAATAGCTCAGCTAATTCCTTAACTAATTTGAAATTGTCTTCATTACCCATTCCTCTTCCACCAGCAACAATAACTTCTGCTGCTTCTAAATCAACAGTTTCCGCTATTTCTTTAACTACATCCACTATTTTTGCTTTTATATTTTTTTTATCCAGTTTTAATTCTAAAGAATTTATTTCCCCTTTTCTTTCTTCTTCTTCTAATTTTTTAAAAGCTCCAGAACGAATAGTTCCTATTTGTAATTTAGAATTATCCATTACCATATCAGAAAATAAAGTTCCTCCATAGGCAGGACAAGTCCATACAATATTTTTTTCATCATCTAACTTTAGCCCAGTTGCATCAGTTACACAACCAACACCTAGTCTTTCAGCTAGTCTAGCAGATAATTCTTTTCCAATTAAAGTTCCCCCTAAAATGAAAACTGAAATATCCTTTTCCTTTAAAACTTTTTCAAAAGCTTCCACATACATATCTAAATTTACTTCGTTTAATTCTTCTGACTTAAGTACTAATACTTCATCAGCACCATGATTTATTAATTGTTTTATTAATCTTTCGTCATTTTTCAAAATAGCTGTTATAATCCTATCTCCTACTTTTTTACCTGCAGAAATAGATTCTAAACTACTTTTTAAGATTTCATTGTTTTTTATTTCCACAAATGTCAATATATTTTTCATTTCTAATCCCCCTTAAAATACCTTATCTTCAGCCATTATTTGAATTGCTTTTAATGTTGAATCTTC
>Ga0193951_1001049_pt1 | contig 12387 bp, 9 predicted proteins | sample BB_2_MG_FD_140370 | JGI IMG/M metagenome (GOLD analysis project Ga0193951, IMG submission 140370) | Microbial mat bacterial communities from the Broadkill River, Lewes, Delaware, United States - BB_2_MG | ecosystem: Environmental > Aquatic > Freshwater > River > Microbial mats | place: USA... | reverse complement strand
TTCGTTTTCATCAACACCTAATTTATCTACGATAATCGCTTTTACTCGTGATGCAATGTCTGACATAATTTTTTAATTTTAAGTTTTAATTAGATGGCAAAAATAAAAAACTTTATTTGAATAATCATCTTTACAGTTAAAATGTGTTTGTAATTTAGTAAAAATAAATATAAAGTATTTTTAATTTACTCTAATTGTTAATTATTATTCTTTTTTTTGTTCGAATAATTAGAAGCGGTATCGCTGTATATGAAATGGGCTTGTTATAAAGGTTGCAAAGCATTCTGTGATTTTAATTATCAAAGTCCTTCGAATAATAATTTAAAATATAAATCTATTGATGAAACGTGTTGTAATTTTTGCTTCCGGAAGTGGCTCTAATGCTGAAAATTTAATTAAGTTTTTTCATAACAGCGATTCTGCGTCTGTTATTCAAGTATTAACCAACAATCCTCATGCCAAAGTTTTAGATCGTTGTAAAAAACTAAATGTAAGCGCATTATCATTTAATAGAATAGCCTTTTCTAAATCTAATGATGTCTTAAATATTTTAAAAGCATCGCAACCAGATCTTATTATTCTAGCTGGCTTTTTATGGAAATTTCCTGAATTTATATTAAAAGAATACCTTAATAAAGTGATAAACATACACCCAGCGCTATTGCCAAAATACGGCGGAAAAGGTATGTACGGCATGCACGTTCATAATGCTGTGATCAATAACAAGGAAACAGAAACTGGCATCACCATTCATTATGTAAATGAAAATTATGATGAAGGTGCAATAATTTTTCAGGCTAAATGTGTTGTTTCACCTCAGGACGCTGCAGAAGACGTTGCCCATAAAATTCATTTATTAGAAATGGAACATTTTCCTTTAGTGGCTGAAAAGATTTTAAATAGCTAGCCTATAATAGGCTTGCCTAAGCTTCTTTAATAAATTCTGCATATCATTAAAGTAACACAAAGAGACTCCCGTTTGAGGGAATGCGAACATGAGTAAAAAGAAAAAAAAATACTATACTGTTTGGAAAGGTCATAAAAAAGGGATTTATGACACTTGGAATGCCTGCAAAGCTCAAATAAAAGATTACCAAGGCGCTCAATACAAATCGTTCTCAACTCGTAATGATGCCGAAAAAGCATTAAAAGGGAATTACTTTGATTATATAGGAAAAAACAAAACTTTTTCAAGTGGGCTTTCCGATGCAGAACTAAAAAAAATAGGTCTGCCTAACTACAATTCTATCGCTGTTGACGCTGCCTCTAGTGGAAATCCTGGCATTATGGAATATAGAGGTGTGGATACGAAGACAAAAAAACAACTCTTTCATCAAGGACCATTTGAACAAGGCACAAATAATATTGGCGAATTTTTAGCATTAGTTCATGGTTTAGCTTTTTTAAAGCAACATAATAGCGACCGCATCATGTACACCGATTCTAGAACGGCTATGAGTTGGGTACGAAAAAAAACATGCAATTCTAAGTTAAAACGCAATCTAAAAAATAAACCTGTTTTCGATTTAGTAGATCGGGCCGTACACTGGTTAAAAACTAACGACTACAGCACTACTATTGTAAAATGGGAAACCAAAGCCTGGGGAGAAATACCAGCCGATTTTGGTAGAAAATGATATTAAATGTACCACCTTTCTTATTTTACAAATTCATTAGAATAAAAATCCAAAAAAATGGGTTAGTAGTTAAATCTTCATCTAACCACTAACCCATTTCTAAAATTATTTCTTTTTCTTAAAATTACTTAAGTATAACTTTTTGAGTAAGCTTCTGTTTACCGTTAGTTAATTTAACGATGTAAATACCTGTGCTTAATTGTGTCGCATCAATTTCATTTGTATTAGATCCTGTTTCTAAACTAGAAACTATTACTATGCGTCCTAAACTATCATAAACACTTACTTGTGTTGCTTCGAATAATTGTCCTTTTACAAAAATTTTCTGATTCGCTGTATATAAGTTAAGACTATTAATGTCATTGTCAATTTGAGATAAGGTCACATTACCAAATCGTAAATAAAATCTTCCAGTTCCTGAGATTGCCGTATTAGCCACAAACGTATAGTTACCATCATTTAATAAGGTAAATGTATTTGTTAAATTATCTTCAAGATATACTTCAATATCGCTTGATAACGTTGAATTCTCAATGCTAAACGTTACTTGTTCACCTTCTGCAACCTTAAGCCCGAGCGGAATAGCCACTTCTTCACTTAAAGTTTCTAAGCTTTGGATTGCCATACTAGCTCCTTCATTGTCTTCAACTAAATGAGAATATAATGAAAAACCTAATGATGACTCTCCAAACAATTTAGCATCATAACCAGGATCTAAACCTTGTGTAGAGAAATTATTAAAATAAATCTCCGTGGCAAAATCTGCATTTGCATGTTCTGCCTTTAATCTCAACATCTGCTGAGTATTTTCATTTCTCCCTGCTATAAAATCATCTGAACCGCTATATAAGCGCATCGCTGTTGTAAAACTAATATCGTGTGCTGTAGTACCAGCGTTAGCCAATAAAAACCCTTGACCAGGCGCTATATTTAAAGTTGTATTTGTTAAATAGTTTATAATGGTAAAATCACCTATAGTTCCAGGTCCAGATCCTGCACCATTATTATAAGCATATATTGCTGTTGATGCTGGGTCTAAATTCGATTCATTTGCAGTTAAGAATGCTTGAGAATCTATATAAGTAGGATAAGGATTCCCAACCGAGTTCCATTTGTAATCGTCAACTGTAGTAATACTTACTGTTTCTGTATCGGTAGAAATTGTACCTGTAAATCTTAAAGTTTGACCACTATTTGTAGCCGCTCTGTATCCGACAGCTCGTTCTAAAGAAACTGCTAAGTCTGTAGCTGCATTATAATTTATGTAAGCTTTTTGAACATTACTGTATGGACCAAAAGCATATATCGTGCCCGAATTAGCCATATACTCAGAATTAGCTGTTGTTGCTGTACCATCCGTGTTATAGTCTAAAAAATCACCAAAAGTAGCACCCGTAGCTTTCACTGGCAATGAAATTAAATCATTACCACCACCTGCACCAGTCCCAACAACATTAACATACCTATCATAATTAACCACAGTTCCAGAAGAAATACTTCCTGTTTCATCTAGAACAGTTGCAAAATGGTCTGAAGTTGATTTAAGGTTTAATTCACTAGCGTCTAATGCGGTGCCAGATTTTATAATCATGGAGGTACCAGCAGTTACAGTCATTGTACTAGACAAGTCCTGAGCACCAATACTTAAACAAAAAATTGATAGTAAAGCAAGAAAACGATATTTCATTTTAATCCGTATTTAATAAGGTAATACGCAATAAACACCAATAATTTTTAATTTTCAAGAAAATAAACATAAAATTCATTAATCAATCTTAAACACATTAATTTATAGTTATGATTTCATATTCTGCAGAGCTATCATAAAGAAACATCAAATAAAAATATTTTTACTGCAAAGCCTAATAAACATTACCTAAAGCACTCGTAATAAATTAATTAAATTGATTGACAAATATATTACACTCTTTCTACACCATCTAATTCTATCACTTCAGAATTTTAAATTAGATATTTTACAAATTTTAATGTTAATTTGTCTTTATATTAAAGTTAATTAATTTAAAATTATGAAGTCCATTTTAAAATTTTTAGGCGCATTTTTAATATGCACCACTGCAAGTTTTGCTCAGGTTGGAATAGGAACAGAAGATCCAGCTGAGTCTAGTATTTTAGAACTGCAGAGCACCGATAAAGGTTTATTACTGCCAAGACTTACAACTACACAGCGCGATGCAATTTCTGCACCAGTAGAAGGTCTCACTATTTATAACACCACCACTGAGAGTCTTGAAGTATATGAGCTAAGTTCAACAAGCTGGAAACGTTTATCTAAAGAAGAAAATGGCACACCATCTTTAACGATGTATAGAGCTATGAATGGAGCAAACCTAACAACATCCAGCAATTCTACTAATTTTGATCAATTCCCTTTAGATGCTGATGACGTTACTGAAATCGATTCAGAATATTTTGAAGTTGTAAGTAATGGTAAAATAAAAATCCTTAAAGCAGGAACCTATTCAATCAATGCTAGTTGGGCAACTAGAGATCTAGAGTCTGGAAGTGTAAAATATATTTTTGCAGTATTCAAAAACGGATCGCGCACTGGGTATATGACTAGAGGTGTTGTTAATCTTCCTTCAAATGATTATTTTGGTGCTTCCGGAACATTTCAACATGTATTTGCTGCAGATGATATCGTAGATATTAGTTATTTTATTGGTAACTCTGCTAATAACGTCTCTGGAGATTTATTACATATTGGTATCGTTAAATTATAATTTATTAGTAGAATCTAAACGATTATTAAAAAGCTGTAATATTAAAAATTGCAGCTTTTTTTTATGCTCATCTCTTAACAACGAATTAGGTTCTGAGTTCATATCATACATCGCCATAACTTCTTCTAAAACATAACACCTCTATGCAATGCAAAATTTCATGTTTCACAAGGAATTATTTTTACGTAAATTTGCGCTTTAATTCAAAATACTTCTATGAGTAAATTAGTAATTGTTGGCACTGTAGCCTTTGATGCCATTGAAACACCTTTTGGCAAAACGGATAAAATCCTTGGTGGTGCAGCAACATACATAGGTCTATCTGCCTCAAATTTTAATGTCGATTCTGCTGCAGTTTCTGTAGTTGGTGGAGATTTCCCACAAGATTATTTAGATCTTTTAGAAAATAGAAATATAGATATTGAAGGTGTAGAAATTGTAAACGATGGTAAAACATTCTTTTGGAGTGGAAAATATCATAACGATATGAATTCTCGAGATACCTTAGTAACAGAACTCAATGTCTTAGAGCATTTTAATCCTAAAGTACCAGAAAGTTACCAAGATGCAGACGTGGTAATGTTAGGCAATTTACATCCTGCAGTACAACAAGGAGTATTAGACCAAATGACTAAAAAACCAAAATTAGCCATTTTAGACACTATGAATTTCTGGATGGATATCGCTTTAGACGATTTGCTTTCAGTAATAAAGAATGTTGACGTTATTACAATTAATGACGAAGAAGCCAGACAATTATCTGGTGAATATTCTTTGGTGGTTGCCGCAAGAAAGATTCATGAAATGGGTCCAAAGTATGTGGTCATTAAAAAAGGAGAACACGGAGCCTTATTGTTTCATAATGGTAATGTATTTTATGCTCCTGCTTTACCTTTAGAAGAAGTATTTGATCCTACAGGCGCTGGTGATACATTTGCCGGAGGATTTGCCGGTTATTTAGCAAAGACTGGAGATTATTCTTTTGAAAACATGAAAACGGCCGTCATCTACGGCTCAACTTTAGCCTCTTTCTGTGTTGAAAAATTTGGCACAGAACGCATGCAAAATTTAACAGATAAAGAAATTTATAAACGCTTAGACCAATTTAAGAGTCTAACCCAGTTTGATATCGAATTAACATAGACTAACGCGCTCAGAAATTGAGCGCGTTTTTTATTCCATAATATATAAAATAAATAGCGAAAACATAATCATGAGTGATGCGTTAAAACATGAGTGCGGCATTGCACTTATTAGACTTTTGAAACCCCTAGAATACTACAAAGAAAAGTATGGAAGTGCTTTTTATGGTGTTAATAAAATGTATTTAATGATGGAAAAGCAGCACAACCGTGGCCAAGACGGAGCTGGTTTTGCAAGTATTAAATTAGACGTAAAGCCGGGTGAACGCTACATTAGCCGTGTACGATCTATTGCCCAACAACCCATACAAGATATTTTTGCGCAAATTAATGAACGTATTAATGATGAATTAACAAAGCATCCAGAATATCAAAATGACGTTGAATTACAAAAAAGTAAAATTCCATATATAGGTGAAGTACTTTTAGGACATGTCCGTTATGGTACCTATGGAAAAAATAGTGTAGAAAGCGTTCATCCGTTTTTAAGACAAAACAATTGGATGCACAGAAACCTCATTGTTGCTGGTAACTTTAACATGACTAACGTTAACGAGCTTTTTGATAACCTTATTGAAATTGGACAACATCCAAAAGAAAAAGCAGATACCATTACGGTAATGGAAAAAATCGGTCATTTTTTAGATGATGCGGTTTCAAAAATATATAAAGACTTAAAAAAAGAAGGATACAATAAAAACGAATGTTCTCCATTAATTGCTGAACGCTTAAAAGTAGGTAAAATACTAAAACGTGCTGCTAAAAATTGGGATGGTGGATACGCTATGGCTGGTTTATTAGGGCATGGAGATTCTTTTGTATTGCGAGATCCTTCTGGTATTAGACCAGCATATTATTACAAAGATGATGAAATCGTTGTGGTAGCATCAGAACGACCTGTGATTCAAACGGTATTTAATGTACCTTTTGAAGCGGTAACTGAATTAGAACCAGGACACGCCATCATTACCAAGAAATCTGGTGAAACTCGAATAAAGAAAATATTAGAACCCTTAGAACGTAAAGCCTGTTCTTTTGAGCGTGTCTACTTCTCAAGAGGTAGTGACGCAGAGATTTACAAAGAACGTAAAATGCTAGGACGTTTATTAATGCCTAAAGTACTCGATGCTATAAATAATGATACGCAGAATAGTGTATTCTCATATATACCAAATACTGCTGAAACCTCATTTTATGGAATGATTGAAACGGTTGAAGATCATCTCAATGAAAAGAAAACAGCATCAATATTAAACGGCAATGGCCAATTATCAGCGGAAACGGTTACTGAAATTTTATCAGAGCGTCCAAGAATTGAAAAAATAGCCATCAAAGACGTTAAACTGAGAACTTTTATTACAGAAGACAGTAGTAGAGATGATTTAGTAGCACACGTCTATGATGTCACCTACGGAGTTATAAAGCCAACTGATAATTTAGTAATTATTGACGACAGTATTGTGAGAGGTACAACACTGAAGAAGAGTATTATTAAAATGATGGACCGACTAAACCCAAAGAAAATTATAGTAGTGTCTTCAGCTCCACAAATACGCTATATTGATTGTTACGGTATTGATATGGCAAACCTCGAAACACTTATTGCTTTTAAAGCCGCTTTAGCGTTATTAAAAGAACATAATCAATATCATATTGTAGAGGAGGTTTATCAAAAGTGTTTAAAACAAGTTAACATGAAAGATAAAGATGTTGTAAATCATGTTAAGGAGATTTACGAACAATTTACAGACGAACAAATTTCTAATAAGATTTCAGAATTATTAGGTGGTGAACATATTAATGCTGAAGTTAAAATTATTTTCCAATCGGTTGAAAATCTCCATAAAGCATGTCCTAAAAACTTAGGAGATTGGTATTTCACAGGCAATTATCCAACAGTTGGCGGGAATAGAGTTGTAAATAGAGCTTTTATTAATTTTTATGAAGGCAACAATAGACGTGCGTATTAAAACATAGGTTTAAAACACGTTTAATCCGATTAAACCAGTATTTTGTCGGATTAAAACGTATTTCGTCCGATTATTGATTTATTTTAACAAATTAAATATACATTGGTATCACCATAACATAAGTAGGTTAAGTTCATGGTAGATTTGGGGCAAAAAAAGGTGAACTTCGTTCACCTTTTTTTATACCTTAATTTTTAAAACAGCACCTTAAGACCTGTAATTCAACAAAATGCGTTTTATGGCTTAAAATCTCTTAATTATTACACTTTCCACGCTTAGACTAATATATAGGTCGTTTATCCAAAAAATGCAATACTTACAAAATTGTCCTCTTATATTTGACTCACCATAACATAAGTAGGTTAAGTTTATGGTAGATTTGGGGCAAAAAGGATGAACGACTGTTCATCCTTTTTCATTTTTAATAACCTAATCAATGACTGCCAAGCCTACCACTAGGCTTAATATTAACTAAAAATTAGAACTCAATTAATATTATTCTGTTACAAGTATATCATACTTTACAACTATAATTCAATCCTACTCGTCTATTTTTTTATTTCTACACATAAACCGGATGATATTTTGCAGCATAAGGAAGATGCTACCAATTTTAATTATAAGACTAAAGGCCAGCTCCAACAATTATAAAGATATTAAAAATTGAATTTCTTGATCTTTCTTTAATTCAGCATGATGTTCTATAAATATAGTTTCTGATCTATAATTTGCTTCTATCAACCACGAATTACCGTTAAAATAAGATTGTATTACGGTAGCTTTTAAATGAGATTGTGCTACAATTTGAAGCTGATACGCATATAAAATACCATATGGTTCTATAACATTAAACTCTCCAAAAAACGACGCAATTAAAGGTAGTTTTGGATGTTTATACAATTCTTGAGGTGTGTTTTTCTCTATGATTTGAGCATCATTAAGCACCAACATTTGGTCTGCAAAACCTAAGACATCATTTCTATCATGCGTGGCCACAATACAGCTAATATTTTTAGACTTTAAATAATTAAAGACATTACGTCGTAAGCCTTGTTTTTGGAAATTATCAATATGACTAAACGGCTCATCTAATAATAAAATTTCGGGTTCTTTTGCTAAAGCTCTCGCAATAGCCACACGCTGCTTCTGTCCGCCACTTAAAAATTTAACTTTGATTTTCGCAAAGGCTTCAAGCTCTACAACCTTAATAAGTTCGTCTGTTCGTCTTTGTTTCTCTTCAGGATAAAAACGTGATAAATGTTTACCGATATTTTCTTCAACTGTAGTTACAGGCATTAAATCGAATTCTTGAGTAACGTATTTCATAAATTCGTAACCCACAACTAAATTGTGTTTTGGACCAAGAATTTCTTCATCTTTCCAAAAAATTTGCCCTTCCTTTAAATCGTATTCGCCATAAATAAGTTTGAGAATTGTACTTTTTCCTGAACCACTTTCACCAATTATAGCAAGATTTTCTCCAGCTTCAACTTTAAAATCAACAGCTTTTAAAACCTTAGTTTTAGAGTATCCAAAAGTGACATTATTTACGTGAAGCATATTACAAAAATACTACATCATCACAGAATTGTCATAAAAAAACCGTTTGATTTCTCAAACGGTTCCCTATACTATTCATAAAATTTTTATAGATTAAAATCTATTTTTTAACAAATTTTCGTTTTATAATTTTACCTTCAGATTCTAATCTTAAAATGTAAATCCCGCTGCTTAAACTAGAAACATTTATGGTGTTGTTTTCAAGTCTCTGATTTAAAATGCGTTTACCGTTCACATCAAAAATCGTTGCAATTTTATTTATAACATCACCTTTAGTTTTAATCGTGAGTACTGCCTCTACAGGATTAGGATAAAGAGTGAGATCTATCAAAGTTTCATCTATAACAGTTAGGGCTGAACCTTCAATAATAGCATGTGTTGTATTAATCTCTGGATCTGCAATAAAATCTACAGTGCCAGATGGCCAATAAATGGTAATACTATTAATAGTGGTATCTGTACCAATACCAAAATGTGTATTTAGCGAACTCATAAACTCAAAGCCTTCTCCACTTCTTACATCTCGTATTTGTGTTCCAGAAGGTGTTTCTATTTCTACTCTAGCACCAATACCATTAATATTACTTAGCGTCCCAATAGTATTGATTTTAATCCAATTATTAGCATTAGTATTGTTTAAATAGATATTACCGCTGCGAAAAACATCTAAAAAACCATCGTTATTAGTATCACCAATTGCACCACTAGGAGGCATGTAATTAGAGTAGTTAGTAAATGTAAAATCACCGTTATTAAACAAGATATCACCATTACTTAATATATCTACATAACCATCATTATCAAAATCTGCAGGAGCATTCTCTCTTCCTAAAGAAGCATCTAAAACTCCAGATCCAGCGGTGACATCTGTAAATGTTCCATCACCATTATTACGCATTAATTTAGAATCTCCATCTACCGTACTGCTTGCTCCAACATATACATCCATATCTCCATCATTATCAAAATCAGCCCAAGCAGAAGACCATGTCTGCACTAAATCTCCTAAGTTAGAAGAATTATTATGACCTACACCTGGATAATTGGTATTATGCCACCCATTACTATCTGCAATATTAACAAATACACCATTCCCATCGTTTCTCCACAACTCATTGATACTAATAGAAGAACCACCTCTACATTTTGCGATAAATAAATCCATATCTCTATCATTATCAAAATCGATCCAAACGGTACCGTAATTACCACCACCAGTCACTAAACCAAGACCATTTGGTAATGCTGTACTTTGACCTTGATAAAAGGTTAAATCCCCAGATCCATCATTAATATAATACACATTAGCTTGTACATCGTGACAAACAAAAGCATCTAAATGACCATCGTTATTAATATCAACAAAATTAGAACGCTGAGAAAACACATATTCAGATCCAGATATTTCGGTGTATCCCGTACCTGTGTCATTAGCTTTCATAAATGTAACTCCACCATAACCGCCATAAACAAGATCATTATAACCATTGCGATCAAAATCACCTGCAGCCAAGCTCCAATCTGGTTTGTTCTCTGCTTCTGGCGTTGCTAAATTAATCATATTAAAACCACCTGATGCTAATTGATAATGTACATTTAAATTATTATCACTAACAGAAACTACATCGTCTAAAAAATCGCCGTTTAAATCTACAAGAGCAATATCGTAAGCTCCTGTGGTGCTTATAGGGTTTGTTGTAAATGCAACAGGGTATGCCGATAGATCTATGCCTGTTGTAAAACTTTGACCGACCCAATTGCTATAACCTCCGGCATTACAATTTGCTCGTACATAAACTATATAACTTATTTCAGGAGATAAATCATTTAAATTAGAAGTTGTTGAATTAACGGTATTGCCAGAAGTTGGAAGCCCTTCAGAAGTCAACATTACAGCTACTTCCCAAGACGTTTCTGACGAACCTACTTCCCAATTTACTATTGCACTTACAGCATTAATATTATTTACGGACAATGAAGTTACATTTGGACAAGCAGGAGGAGACGTCGAACTTATTGACGGAGAGCTTATACAAAACCCCCAACCATAAGTATCATTGTCGTTATAAAATATTCGATACTTAAATCCAGTTAATTGCGCCATCGTAAACGATGAGATATCTAAGCTTTCACTTAAAAAATTAGAAACAGAATCGTTACAATAATTGACAGAAACCTCAGAATTATCATCAAGTTGATTTCCCCAATTTATCCATTCATTAGAGCTTGCGTCCCAATACTGAAGACGTAAAGATTGTCCACTCTGCCATATGTTTAAAACATAAGGAAATACAACCGTTAGGTCAGTTTCATTTGCTGTATAAGCACTACTAAGATCAATCACAGGAGACTCTGCTGCAATGGTGTTATTTGAAGCTCCTCCTGCTAAATTATCATCAAAAGAAAATAGTCCACTCGTTGAAGTTATAGGATTTTCAATTACATAAGCACCATTATAACTGCCTGAAAGCGTCCATTGCGTATTTGGCCAATTAGCCCCTTGATTTAATTGTTGCGCATAACTATGAGCACAAAACCAAGGTAAAAGTAATGTAAAGAGTAAAAGTTTTTTCATATCCGTGTTTTTAATTACAATTAATATCTAATGAATTAATCCATTCTTCAATAAGCTCAACGCCTTCTGTATGTACTATTGTGCGAGCCAACAAAGGCATTCTGGTAGAAGGGGCTGTAGCACTTATTCTAAAATGCATTACAGAATTTCTGGCATCACCTGGTTCTACAATATGTCCGAGATTAAAACCAAGATCTGTATCAGCCTCAACACAAGCACCTATATTAGCTAGGTCTTCGGTAGATATAAAATCTAATCGCATTGGTCTATATGAACAATGAGTACTTTCCGAATGGCAATGTGCACAATTAATATCTAAATAAGCTCTTACCCTTTCTTGATGAGTAAAATTGTTGTCATTATAATCTGGAATACGGGATATTGTCTCAGGTAGTGTATTTTCTAAATATCCAAGACTCACTAATTTATCTAATTGATTTGCCGTCCCATCACTATACTCATAACTTAAATTTAAGTTTCTAGGTTTAGGACCAATAGGCTTTGGTATTTCAGAAACCTTATGACAGGTATGGCATTCTGCTTCCGATGGAATTCTATATTCTACAGATTTCATCACGCCACCTTGTTCCCATTGTAAATCTACATAACTGCCATTCATATCTAAAACAGCTTCCGATTGCTCTTCGTTCCAAACATAATTTGCAAACACCCAACCTTCTTGTTTTTTAATAAGTAAACGGGTTTCTAATATTTGAGTGGTATTCTCTGGAAGGACATTATCGTAGTAAAAATTCTTTA
>Ga0193951_1001047_pt1 | contig 12408 bp, 12 predicted proteins | sample BB_2_MG_FD_140370 | JGI IMG/M metagenome (GOLD analysis project Ga0193951, IMG submission 140370) | Microbial mat bacterial communities from the Broadkill River, Lewes, Delaware, United States - BB_2_MG | ecosystem: Environmental > Aquatic > Freshwater > River > Microbial mats | place: USA... | reverse complement strand
GCATCAATTTTACGATTTTAAAAAGCAGCCACTGACAGAGGCTCTATTAACTAAATTTGTTGAACTTAATGATTGGAGTACTCTACTGAATAAACGTAGTACGACTTATCGCAACTTAAGTGATGATATTAAAAATAATCTCACTGATGAAGTCGCTTTTGAACAAGTTATTGCTCAACCTACTTTGTTGAAGCGACCTTTGTTGTTAATAGAGTCATCTGATGAGTCAAGTCAACAGTTACACTTAGGCTTTAAAGCTGAACTCTACCAAAGTATTTGCCAATAAATATCAAATTACCTGTGCAAATTACCTATGATAGCTATGTAAATTATTTATATTTCAAGGATCCTTATGTCTGACCAAACTAGTGATGTGATCAAGCTAGCAATCGATTTAATTTCGCGCCCATCAGTAACCCCTGAAGATGCGGGTTGTCAGCAATTAATGAAAGATAGACTTGCAAAGCTTGGTTTTATTAACGAAACAATGGTGTTTGAAGATACGACTAACTTATGGTCTAGACGTGATGGTAAAACGTTAAATGAAAGTGACCCTATATTCTGTTTTGCAGGTCATACTGATGTTGTTCCCGCTGGAAATTTAGAACTATGGCATACACCACCCTTTGAGCCAACCATTATTGATGGAGTTCTCTATGGACGAGGTGCTGCAGATATGAAAGGCAGTCTTGCTGCAATGCTTGTGGCAACAGAGCGATTTGTTACTGATTACCCTCACTATCATGGCGCTATCACCTACTTAATAACGAGCGATGAAGAAGGCCCTTTTATTAATGGTACCACTCGTGTTATTGATGCATTAGAAGCACGAAATGAAAAAATAACTTATTGTATTGTTGGTGAACCATCAAGTACCGATTTTGTTGGTGATGTGATAAAGAATGGTCGTCGAGGCTCTATTTCGGCAGATGTAGATATTAAAGGAAAACAAGGACATGTTGCCTACCCTGAACATGTTATCAATCCAATTCATATAGCAATGCCTGCTTTAACAGAGCTCAGTCAATATCATTGGGATAATGGAAATGATTACTTCCCTGCCACAAGTTTTCAAATATCAAACATTAATTCAGGTACCGGTGCGACTAATGTTGTCCCTGGGCATTTAACTGCGTTGTTTAATTTACGTTATAGTACAGAGTTAACAGATCAAATTATTGTTCAACAAGTTGAATCAATTCTCAATAAACATCAATTAGACTACGATATAAAATGGACATTTAACGGCAAGCCTTTTATTACCGAACTGGGTAATGAAAAAGGTGATTTTCTAACATCAGTAACACAAGCTGTCAGCTCTGTTACCGGTATAGCACCAAAACTTTCAACATCAGGAGGGACTTCTGATGGCCGTTTTATTGCGCCAACAGGTGCAAAAGTAATAGAGTTAGGGCCATGTAATGCAACTATTCATCAAGTCAATGAATCGGTTACATGTGAGGATTTAGAAAAACTTTGTGATATTTATTATACTTGTTTACAGCAAGTATTACTGCAAGATAAAACTGAATGACTGCTATGAGCCCTGGAGTAACTAATAAAAAAATAAGTGGTCAATTTTCAGCGCAAGCACTTGGCTTAACTGATCAACATATCGATTTTTTTGAAAATGCTACGTCACTTAATACAGATAAACCGGCTAATGCAAAAGTATTAGGCATACATAAACTGATGCAAAACGATTACCAAGCATTAGTAGACCATGCAGCTAAAGCAGGTATTGAAATACAACTTGCAAGTGGCTTTCGCTCATTTGAACGACAATTGTTAATTTGGAATAATAAATTTACCGGTAAAACGGCCATTAAAGATATTGATGGTAAAGTAATAAATATTAATAAACTTTCTGAATTTGAGATAATGAATGCTATCTTACTATTTTCTGCTCTTCCAGGTGGAAGTAGGCATCATTGGGGCTGTGATATTGATATTTATGCACCCAATTTATTAGGTGATGATAAATTACAATTAGAGCCATGGGAGTATGCTGCTTCAGGTCCTTTCGCTAAGCTGTCATCTTGGTTAGTAGAGCATGCTGAACAATATGGTTTTTATTTTCCATATGATCGTTTCCGAGGTGGTATAGCAGAAGAACCGTGGCATTTGTCTTACGCTCCACTTGCTAAACAATATCAAGCGATATTGAGTATAGAGTTACTACAAAACTTATTATTAGAAACCGATATCGCAGGCAAAGATACTATAATTGAACATTTACCGGTAATTTTTAAACGTTACATCAATAACGTTAATACAATTTATTGATTGAATAACATTATTTTGTTGGAGACATTGCTAAAATAAACTCAGTAAAGCTTATGATGATCTTATCAATAGCATCTTGCATAACAAATACATAGGATAATACATGGAAAATTGGTTAGCGATTTTAATTATAGGTGTCACGATTGCCTTACTTATTGGTAATTTTAGTACCTTCTATAAAAGCACCAATCATAAAATGCGTAAAAAAGCGTTAAATGATCGAGAAGAAACATTACCAAGAACAAATAAGTCTGAGCATAAAATGCCGACGATTAAGCAAGATCAGTTTAAAAAGTAATATTACGTAAACTAAAAATAATTAAAAATTAAATTTAAAAAAAAAGCGCTGAACCATCAGCGCTTTTTAATATGCAATAGTCTATTTTTAGTAAATATTTTTAAAAGATAACCCTTTTTCCATCACAGGAAATATCAGTTCTAATACTGATAAAGGTAAAGGCTCACCATTAGCATCATAAATAGTCACTGATGTTCTTAGGCTATCGTCTTCAATAGGTGCAAGTACAAATTGATACTTAGCATCATTTAGTTCAATAACAGGTCGATCGTCTCCCCAAATACTAGCCCAAAGACTCATAGTTGGTTTGACAAAATCTACATAATAAATTTTATCATTTTCATTTAAATCGGTAATTGTGAAACCATGATTTTCGAAAAATATAGGCATATTATCCCATAAATTATCTAAACTCATTTCAACAGCATAGGCATTTTCGGCTGCTCTATTTTCACTAATCGTGACCAGTTTTTGGTTCGCACGTACTAAGCGACTTTCTCGCTGTTGTAAGCGATAATTATAATCAACTTGTCCGATCACTTCATTTAACATCGCCATTTCAACACGTTGTTTATCAATAGGATCAATAGTTTTAGTACCACCACGCATATCAGTTTTCATATAATCAATTAAAGAAACTTTTAAAGATAAACTACGGCCATGTGGTTTAAGGTAAAACTCATAACGAAAGCGCATGCTGATAGATTGTTCTATTTCTTTAAACAACCAACCTGTTTCAACTTCTTGATGATACCATTGCGATTCAATGATTTCAGTCGTGCCCCCTACTTCATCATTCTTTTTAGGATCAACATTAACGGTATTATAATTAACACCATCTGAAGTTAACTGTCCAATAAGAGCATCTTTAACAAAGGTAAGTAAGCTTCTATCTTCAAGTACTTTATCAAACCAAATGATAGGATCCGCTGATTCAGGGATCGTTCGTGAAGAATCAGCTAGCGGCAATACCAAAGATGGCGCTCTGATATCCATCTCTTCACCAACAGGGCCTCGAGTATTTACAATACTCGTAATAGCAAATTGCTGTTTTCTTGTTGGTTTATCCAAATTTTCAGGGACAACAAATTCTTTAGACTCTTGTTTTTTTGCATAATCAAAATCTCCCTGCGCCCGCTTACTATCAACACTACTACATGCAGATAATGTTAAGCTGATAACAGAAAAATAAAACAATTGGCGATTCATTAAAACTCCTGAGAAATCCCACTTGGGTATATAATAGTATTCATTTGATGGTTTAAAGCGTAATTGGTTCAATTGTAACATTAAAAAATATTGAGTTTAAAACACATCGATTTATTAGCGCACCATGGTACTTGCCTGTTTTTGCAAACACAAGCCTATTATTATGATTCGTGACGGTTATTTTCCCTATATGGGTACGCTATATTAATTAGATACGTTATAATCTCCCTTTTCACCGACTAGGCAAATAAATGTCTCAATATTTAGTGTTAACCGCTATGGGTTCTGATAGAACAGGCTGTGTTAGCGAATTAACTAAATTAGCAAGTGAATGCGGCTGTAATATTTTAGATAGCAGGATGGCTATATTCGGGCAAGAGTTTACGTTTATAATGCTTTTGCATGGCGATAACCGTGCTATAAATAAGATTGAAACTCGGCTTCCCATGGTCGCTCATGCGCTAGATTTAATCACAATGATGAAACGCACTTCTGGTCACAAAACTTATGACCTTGTTGAACATTATCAAGCGGATTACACCGGTACTGATCAACCCGGTCTACTCAAGGCAATGACTGCGTTTTTTGCCACAAGAAAAATCGATATTTCCTCATTGAAATCTGAAATAGACCCCAAAACTAGCATTATAAGTGCGAGTATTTCCATTGCATTAACGCAAAAAATAAGCATTAATGATATTGAGAATGATTTTTTACGACTTTGCGAGCAATTTGGCGTACAAGGGTGTATAAAAGAAACAACTCACGGGCTTGTATAGTTATTTAAACAAAATTATTTAAGAAAGGATAAATATGAACACCTTAACTATTGGTGATACTGCGCCATTATTTACGTTAAAAGATGAAAATGAAAACAAGGTTGCATTAGCAGACTATATTGGTAAGAAGCAGGTATTGGTTTACTTTTACCCTAAAGCGATGACCCCTGGTTGTACAGTTCAAGCGCAAGCCCTACGTGACAATAAAAGTGAATTAAGTAATCTAAACACTGTTGTTTTTGGTATTTCTCCAGACGAACCTAAACGTTTAGCTAAATTTTGCGAGCGTGACCAACTTAACTTCACCTTACTTTCTGATGTTGATCATAAAGTAGCTGATGAATTTGGTGTTTGGGGGTTAAAGAAATTTATGGGTAAAGAATACGACGGCATTCACCGTTTAAGTTTTCTAATTGGCTTAGATGGTAAAATAGCGCATGTATTTAACAAGTTCAAAACGAAAGATCATCACCAAGTAGTAATTGATTACTTAACTGAAAACCAAGCTTAAGCGTTAATATTGATAAAGTCTACCATATGTTAATTATGGAGACTTTATCAATGAAAAGCGTTTATTTATCTATCACTATCTGTAATATCGCTGGTTTCACAGCACAAACAACAATAGCCGCTTTATGTTACTTGCTAGTTAAGTTAATTTATAGATTCAAAGTCTTCCTGTGTTGAAGACCAAGCATTAATCACTGCTTTAACTAATGTTGCTAAAGGTATCGCGAAAAATATTCCCCAAAATCCCCATAAACCACCAAAGAGTATTACAGCAATAATTATAGTGACAGGGTGAAGGTTAACGGCTTCTGAAAATAATAATGGCACTATTACATTACCGTCTATGGCTTGAATAATCCCATAAGCCAACATTACATATCCTAGCTCTTGACTAAAACCAAACTGAAACAAGGCAACTAGAAAAACAGGAATAGTTACAATCGTTGCTCCAACATAAGGCACTAATACTGACAAACCAACTAATACGCCTAATAAAACAGAATATCGTAAATCAAGAAATACAAATGCGATAGTGGTAGAAGCGCCAACAATAAGAATTTCAATTACTTTACCGCGTATATAATTTAATATTTGCTGATTCATTTCTTTACCAACTGCAGTCGCCATACGACGCTCTTTAGGTAAGAATCGACTGAAAGTAGCAAACAAATCTTGCTTATCTTTCAGAAAAAAGAACACCATCAGAGGCACTAAAATAAGATAAACCATTAAGGCTACAATATCAGAAATAGAATTAAGAGACGCCTTAAGTGCAACTTCCCCCCATTCAAGGGACTTATCTTTAATTGTATTAATAAAAGTTTCAATCTGTGAAGCTTGAATAATATCTGGATATTTTTCAGGTAACGTTAATAAATATTTTTGTCCTTCAGTCACCATGTTTGGTACTTCTTGCAATAAATTACTACTTTGTTGCCAAATAATTGGCATCAAGCCAAGCAGAGAAATTAATGATATCCCGACAAAACTTGCTACAATAACAACGGTTGAACCAGTTCTGGAAAGTTTTAAAGCCACCAATTTATTGACAGGTAGATCTAATAAAAAAGCAATTCCTAACGCAACAAGTACTGGCATTAATAAATGACTAAATAAGGCGAGGAATAAAAATAGACCGAGCAAAATAACCACAAGCGTAACAGCATGAGGGTCTGAAAACTTACGGGTATACCAGTCGCTAAAAAGCTTAAACATATATTTCCTTTACTCCACTGTGTTTTATTATATTTTACATTAATTAAATTTAATTATTTTTAGATAACGTTATTTCTACAATGTTATTGCCAATAATATTTTGCTTAAAACCATACCCTAACTTAGACAATAATTTAGGTATACTTTCTTTAGAGCCTGAATCACGTATTTTTAACACACAAACATCATCTTTAGTCATTTTCTTCAAAATCAAGCGTAACTGAACCAATGGAAGTGGACACTTTTCTTGACTAGCATCATATTGAAAGATCATTATTTAGTTCTTTTTTTTAACAAGGTAATCTGCGACAATCAATTTGATATCTTATCTTAACTGTTCTTATATAAATAGCTAAATGAACAGCTTACTCAAACAACTTAATTTATAATAATTTAATTTTTAACCGAATCTTTCTTCATAATCGGTGTCAAAGAATGATGGGTATTTAGCATTAATATACTGCTTTTATTTATATCATTCTCATAAAACTAATTACAGGATTACATATTGTTTAACATAAAACCTTTATTAATAGGCATTGCTATCACCACGTTAATAGCAAATACGTTTAATTTAGATGCCGAGGCCCATGGGCAAAACAATAAAAACAAATTACCTGAGATAGGTATTTCGGGTTTTAGTGTCCTCTCTTTAGATAAAGAGGGACAAATAGGTACAGCAATGATGCGCCAACTTCGTGCCACTCAGCCTGTCATTCAAGATCCCGTTTTAATAGAATACATCAATCATTTAGGCAATCAACTAGTTAAGAATGCTAATGATGTTAATTATCCGTTTGAATTTTTTTTAATTAACAATGATGAACTCAACGCATTTGCTTTTTTTGGTGGTCATGTTGGTATTCATAGTGGTTTATTAACAACTGCTGATAATGAAAGTGAGCTTGCATCTGTTATAGCTCATGAAATATCTCATGTTACACAACGTCATTTAGCACGCCGTTTAGAATCACAAAGTAATAGCCAATCGTTAACGATGGCAGGAATGGTTTCAGGTATATTACTTGCCCTAGTCAATCCTACCGTTGGCATGGCGGCATTAAGTGCTTCTATGGCTGCTTCTCAACAAGCCAGTATCAATTATACTCGTAGTAATGAAAAAGAAGCCGATAGAGTTGGTATTGCTTTGCTAGCAAACAGTAATTTTGATCCTCAAGGTGCTCCAAGTTTCTTTGCTAAGATGTCTGAGAAATACCGCTACGCCAGTAAACCACCTGCAATGTTACTTACACATCCTTTACCTGAATCACGAATAGCCGACGCAAGACAACGTGCTCATAATTACCCAATACGTCGTTTAGCTCCAAGTCTCAACTTTGAATTAGCTAAGTCTAGAATTCAAGCTCGATATCAAGGTAACCCGAACGACAATATTGCCTATTTTGCACGACAATTACGAACGCAAAGTTATGCTGTAGAGGCTGGTGCAAAATATGGATTAGCGTTATCATATTTCGAAAATAAAAATTATGAACAAGCTAAAAGTATTTTAGAAGCTCTAAGGCAAGAAGATAAAAATAATCTATTTTATATTGATGCGCTAACTGATGTTTATTTATCATTAAAAGAATATGACAAAGCAATATCCATGTTAAGTGAATTAAGTTTATTGATGCCGAACAATCAAGTTATTAGTTTAAATCATGCTAATGCGTTACTTACTGCTGGTAAATATGAACAAGCTGCAAGTGTTCTTCAAGATTTTTTAATCGTTAGTCCAGAGAACTTTATTGCTTATGATATTTTAACAAAAGTTTATAGAAAACAAGAAAATAAAGGCTTAATGCATATAACAAACGCTGAGGTATTAGCTTTATTGGGTGCATATAAAAAAGCCGTAGATGAATTACAAACAAGTTATGATTTTATTGAAGGACAACCGCTTTTACAAAAACGCGTAAAAGCTAGAATATTACAACTTCAAGAACAAGAGAATAAGCTGAAACGTTTATAATACTAACCCTTACTGATTAAGAATATATTATGTTAACAATTTACCACAACCCAAGATGTTCAAAAAGCAGACAAACTCTTGAGCTGATTAAAGAAAATTCACAAAAAGAAATTAAAGTTATTGAATATCTTAAAGAGCCACTAACCGAAGCAGAAATTGAAACAATATTATCCTTACTATCTTGTACTCCTATCGAAATGATGCGAGTAAAGGAAGCTGAGTTTAAGGAGCAAAACCTAAGTAAAGCCGATGATAAAACACTGATAGCGGCAATGGTTGCTACACCAAAATTAATTGAACGCCCTATTGTAAGTGATGGTAATAAAGCCGTGATAGGTAGACCGCCACAAAATGCCCTAGCTTTATGCTAACTTTGCTCTAGATTAAAGGTTATAAGCAATAAATGAAAACTCAAAAAATCTCTACCCCAAACCTCAGAAAATTAGCCTTATTTGGCTATTTTTCTTTACTTATTTTTATGCCTTTATGGTTGCTTGTATTATCACCGAGCGAAAGTTTAAGCGCTTTAACAACATTTCTATTATTTATTTTGCCACTACTCTTCCCTATGAAGGGAATTTTACAAGGTAATCCATTTACCCATGCTTGGGCAAATTTCATTGTATTAATTTACTTTTTACACGCATTAACTACATTATGGGTCTTACCAAGTGATAGAATTTGGGCGCTATTAGAGCTTATATTTGCTTCTACTATGTTTTTAGGATGTAGCTATTATGCAAAATATAAAGGACAAGAACTTGGACTTAGTATTCGTAAACCTAAAACGGATAAAGCTGATTAACTTGGTTGTTTTATCTGCACTTAAAGGATTCAAAGCATGACATTTAAAAATACTTTCTTACACTTAACACTTTCATCAACACTCATGTTGTCAGCTTGCGGTGGTGGAAGCTCTCAATCTGATAATACTAATAATGTTGATACTATAGGAAGTATTTTGCAACTTGAAGACTCACTTTCAATAAACCAAGGTGTAGATTTAATTTTGTATTTCCCTGATGGTGACTTAACCAATATACAGTGGCAACAAACAGCTGGTGACGCTGTAGACTTGCTTGCTCCTAAAAGTAAAGCTATAGGGTTTACACCTGCTAGCGCAGGAGAATATAGTTTTTCGGTAAGTTTTAATAATGATGGTGGTGCAAGTCAAACATTAACAAAAACTATCACGGTAACAGGGGAATCAAGTTTAATCACCACACGATTAGCACATGAAGTACGTAGCGGTAATAAAGTATCCTTAAGAGCTGAAATTAATGAAGACATTGATAGTAATTTATTAAATTGGGAACAAGTTGCTGGTCCTACTGTGACATTAACTGATAGTGACACTAACGGAAAATTAGCAATTTTTTTCGATGCACCACAAGTTAATAAAGATACTTATCTGAGCTTTACAGCCTCAATTTCCTCAGATGGAGTAAAATATAGTGATACAGTAACAATACTTGTTGAATCAGCTGATACGATCAGCAATAACGCTTATTTTGAGACACGCGTTGCTAAGGTATTCTCTTACAATGAATCTAGCCCTTATAAAGATGATTTAGTTGATTGTGTATACTCAAATGCCTTAACGAGTTCTTGTACGCTAAATAAATTACCTCTTATTGCGAGTGAGGTTCAAAACGCTGCAGATATTCCATCTGTAGATACCATTATGGATCGAGTTGTTGTATCCCACCAATGGATGGGGGAAAAGTTTAAATCGTTTTTAATTAATAATGATCCTCATGATGATATAAAACGCCTACTTAGAGCAACAACTGCAATTGTTATCAGCTACGATGTTCGTCCCTCATTTTACTGGGCGGCAACAGGTGCTATTTATCTTGATGCCAATAATTTTTGGTTAACTGCGCAAGAGCGAGACACAATAAATGAAGCTCCAGATTATCGTGCTGATTTTGGAAACGATCTTCAATTTGTAATGCCTTGGCGCTATGTAAAAGATAATGATTACGCTTATTCTACTATTCCTAGTTCAGTACGTACTGACCGAACCGAAAGTGATGGTCTGTATCGACTTACATCTTTAATGTACCATGAATTAGCCCATGCAAATGATTTTTTTCCTAGTAGTCGATGGTCAACCTACTCTTCTTCACAACGTATATTAGATGCTGCTGTTAGCAATAATACAGAATCAGACAACTTGTCTGTAGCGTACCCTCTGCAAAGTCAAACGATGCGTGATTTGGCTCAAGTTAGCTTTGCTGGTGAAAGTGCCACCAATACACAAAAATCTTATTTACCAACAGATATAGAAATAATTTTTAGCCCTGATTCTGCCACCGACTTTTATGCTTATTCAAGTTTACGAGAAGATTACGCCATGTTGTTTGAAGAATTGATGATGCAAAAACGTTTTAATATTTTTAGAGATGTTGCAATAACAAATCAACCTATTGGTGATACTATTTCCAGTAGTGATTATAAGGTTACCTGGGGTCAACGCGGTAGAATAGGCGAACAAGATATTAAACCTAGAGTATTATTTAGTGCTAGCCGAGTATTACCTGAATTTGATAGTGAAACCACTTTACTAAATGTACCTACCCCTATTCAAATGACAAGTGGTAATGATTGGATAGAAAATTTAACCATAGGCCCGATACAATCCAATAACCTTAAAAATGCCAAACGTGTATTTACAACCAAACAAGATCAACAAGCTATCCCCTATTTGTATCATCATAAGCCATTGCCCAAGCATTAATTTAAACATCAAACTTTGACATCAAAAGCAGTAAGAAATATTATTAGAGAGCGTAAATAATAGTAATATTTCTTACAATTCGCTAGAATCGACTAAGTAAAGTATGTGTAGATTTGGTTTAGTTCACATCACTTGTGATTACCATTTTGCTCTTCTTTTAGAGTTTACTCTAATAATAAAACAAAAAATTTACACTCACTTCTTTGTAGAAATAACTAATTTATCTATACTCCTTGATAAATAAAAAATTATTTAAAAATAAGCATGTAAGGGCTTCCAATCGATTTAAGGTTAGCTTTACCTTCTTAAAAAAACACTCTAACTGGTAAGGAATATCATGAACACACTCAGTATTAAGCAAAGGATTTTGTTGCTTTCAATTGCTCCTATAACAGTCGCTGTTCTAGTGGTTATGTTTTTGGTCAATATCCAACTTAAAGAACTTGGTGAAGAACAAGTTCAAAATACTAAAAGTACAATGATGGAGGATAAACGAGCAACCCTTAAAAATTATGTTGATATATCATTGTCTGCCGTGAGCAGTTTAGTTGAACAAGCGAGTGGGATTAATGATGAGCAAATAAAAAATGTAGTTGCCGGCTATTTACGTAATATTGTTTTTGAAGAGTCTAAAGATGGTTATATTTTTATTTATAAATACGATGGTATAAACATTGCGCATAAAGAAAAGCCGGAGCTTGAAGGCAAAAATCTTTATAATTTAAAAGATCCAAACGGTGTGCTTGTTATTAAGGAATTAATAGATAAAGCACAAGATGGTGGTGGCTATGTAGAATATATGTGGCATAAACCATCTAAAGATATGGAAGTAACTAAATTAGGTTATGCTAAATCTATTGATAAATTTCAATGGATGGTAGGTTCAGGTTTCTATATTGATGATATTGAAGATGAGATTGCTAGTATTCGTTTAAAAGTGAATGCTAGTATTAATAAAGCCATGTTGCTCATTGGGACTGTCGGTGCTTCGTTAATTGCACTTGTAATTTTTCTCAGTCTTTATATCTCTGCTAAAATCACCCGACCTTTATGTGACACCGCACTTGCATTAGACGATATTAGCCAAGGCGAAGGTGACCTAACCCGCCGCTTAAAAATATATGCGGAAGATGAAGTTGGACAAGTATCAAAAGGATTCAACTTATTTGTAGATAAAATGCAACAATCAGTTTTAGAAGTGAAGAATGGTATTACTGATCTGAGTAGCTCTTCACATCAGATGGAAACAGTCGTAATAAGCACGAATGGTAATGTCGAAAACCAAAGACAAGAAACAATCCAAGCAGCAACTGCTGTACATGAGATGGCTGCAGCCACACAAGAAATAGCAACAAACGCTGCCAATGCCGCCAGTTCTGCTCAAGAAGCTGAT
>Ga0193951_1001043_pt1 | contig 12427 bp, 8 predicted proteins | sample BB_2_MG_FD_140370 | JGI IMG/M metagenome (GOLD analysis project Ga0193951, IMG submission 140370) | Microbial mat bacterial communities from the Broadkill River, Lewes, Delaware, United States - BB_2_MG | ecosystem: Environmental > Aquatic > Freshwater > River > Microbial mats | place: USA... | reverse complement strand
GCAGTATGTTAAGTGGTACAGTATCTACAACGACAATTGAGGATACAAATGAAACAACTTCATTAGCTAATGTGATTACAAAAAATGAAACAGTTGAAGATAAATATGATCTAGATACAAATGGAACGATTACTGATAACTCTGAATCTGAATACTATATAGTAAGAAATCAAGCAAATCTAGATAATCCAAATACAACTTGGATGATCCAAGGTGGTATCAATGCAGGTGGTGGAGTATGGATAGTTCCAGCTTCTGCATTAAACGCTGCAAATATCAAGATACTTCAATTAGGTGCAGGAGATGGTTCTCTTGATCTTGAGATCGTTCCAGTAACAAAAGAAAATGATGGAGATATTAAGTTTGATCAAGCTCATGAGTTTACTATTAACTATGCTGGAGGAACAGATACAATCAATACAGGGATTGATGGAAATGGTAATCCAACAGTAGGAATAAACCCACCTGCTATAACAGTTGATGTGAAAACAGATGGTCTTGAAGATACAGAAGTAAGCGACGTATTTGAAAATACGACAGCAACAAATGGAGCCGATCTATCATATGTTGTAAATGGAGCGACAAATGGTACAATTGATACAAGTGGAATGTATCAGCTTCCAGATGGTTCTTTTGTGGGAACAGGTGCAATTGACTTTAGTCCAGATGCAAACTTCAATGGAGACGCAGGTCTAAATGTAGATATTATCGCAACTGATTCAAATGGAAACCAAACAGTACAAAGTGGTGAGCAAGTAAGTATAGATATTGATCCAGTACTTGATAATGTAACTATTAGTGCAGATGGTGGAATTGAAATTGATGTTGGTGAGTCGATCGATCTTAATTTAGAGATCAAATCTACAGATACGGATGGAAGTGAAACTATCAGTGGAGATGTGACCATTACAACAACTGGTGGAGAGTTCAGCTATAATGGTGTGGTAACTACATCAGGAAGTATTACAGTAGATGCTAGCCAGGTTGGAGATGTTAAGTTTGTCCCAAGTACTTATACTCATGGAAAATTTGATTTTGAAGTTACATATACAAAGGTAGATACTGATGCAAATGAGCCAGGTAATAGTGTTTCAACAACGGAAACAGGAGCATTTAGTATCAATTTAGCTTCTCAGGTTGATGATATAGAGGTTACATTAACTCCAAGTACTACTGAAGTAGTGGAGTCTCAATATTATGCACTTGATCTTAACCTTAATCAACATGACAGTGATGGAAGTGAAGTAGCATCTGTTTCTATTACAGGAATCCCATCAGCATTAGTGATAGTTGGAGCAGATGGAAAAGAGATAGGAAACTATAAAGATAATAAAGATGGAACAGTTACTTGTACTTTAAAAGGAAGTGAAGTAACAGCTGGTGGGTTAGCATTAGTTGATACAACTGCTACATTTGGTGGAACATTCACACTAGATATTGAAGCATATAGTTTAGATAAAGTAACAAAAGAGATATCTATTGGAAGTGATAGTACAACTCTTTCTATTACGCCAAAAGCAAGTGCTATTTATGAAGTCGATGCAGGAAGTGCTCAAAATGACAATATCTCTGGAAGTGAAGATAATAATGGTATGGCATTAGATCTTGATGTTATTATGACAGATCTTGATGGAAGTGAAAAGCTTCAAGTTACTTTTGGTGATTTCCCAGAAGATGGATTTAAGGCTGTTTATGGTGATAATGATACAGAACTTACAGATACAACATACTTGACACCTGATGAAGCTCAAAGTATAAAAATAGTTCCTCCTGCAAACTTTGATGGAGAATTTGATCTTGATATCCATGTAAAAACAGTAGAATTAGATGAAAATGGTGTAAAAGTAGATGAACTATCAACTCCTGTGACAGAAACTGTTCATGTAAGTATTGCTTCGGATGGTATCTTAGAACATGATGGTAATGATGGAGAGACTATTGATCTTGGAAGCATTATACCAAACGGTAAAACTTATGATGAAGTTGATTTTACAGATAATCAAAGTCAAAGAGTTGAATTAGAACTTGATGATATCATTACAATAACTGATGATGACAATGAACTTGTTATTAAAGGTGATAATGGAGATATCATAGACCTAGGTCTTGACACAGACAGTGATAATGATGGAAATGCTGATTGGCAAAAATCAGAAAACACAAGAGAGATCGATGGAGAAACTTACACTGAATATACAAATAACACTGGAAGTTCAGCAGTAAAAGTATATATAGATACAGACATAGATGATGGAAATATCATCTAAGTTTCAAGGAGAAATATAACTTCTCCTTGAAATTATAAATTTTTTTGTTATAATATTCCCATGGATAAAGAACAACAATACAAACAAAAAATCGCTTCATTAGAAACAGAACTACAAGAGCTTTATACAAAGCTTGATAACAATACAGCACAAAGCAATAAAATCTTAACAGAACAATCAAAACTTGCCGCAATGGGTGAGATGATAGGAAATATTGCTCATCAATGGAGACAACCTTTGATGGAGATTTCCTCAATCTTGATGAAGCTTGAAGCAAAGATCAAAATAGAAGACTCTTTAAGTAAAAAAGAGGTCATAGAGGCGATTGAGCGTTCTAACAAAGTAACAAAATATATGTCAAATACAATAGATGACTTTAGAGAATTCTTTGCTAAAGAGCGACAGAAAAGTATTTTTAAAATCTCAGATCAGGTTAAACATGCTGCAAATATCATTGCAACTACACTTGCCAATAAAAATATCAAGCTGGATATCATTATAAAGAGCAATCCTTCTATACATGGTTATAAAAATGAGTACTCCCAAGTGTTGATTAATCTTATCTCAAATGCAAAAGATATTTTACTTCACAGAGATATTAAAAATGGACAAATAACTGTCAAGATATATCAAAAAGACAATATGTGTATAACAGAAGTTATAGACAATGCTGGAGGGGTGAGTGTAGAACCTTTAGACAAAGTCTTTGAGCCATTTTTTACAGTTGAGAAAAAAGATGGTACAGGTGTAGGTCTTTTTATGGCTAAACTTATAGTAGAAGACAACATGAGCGGAAAGCTAGGAGTCTCTAATACTCAAAACGGAGCAAAGTTCACCATCTCTTTGCCTCTATCTTAAAGCTACTCAATATTGAGATAATATCCTACTCCTGAGAGGTTTTTGATAGTATCTTTTCCTACTTTCGATCGTAGTTTGTGAACTACAGCTTTAAAAGCAGATTCACTGACATAAAAAGGGTCACTCCAAAGTGTTGATTTGATCGTCTCAATGGAAACGGTCTTTTTATGGTTTTTTATAAGAAGTTCTAAAAGGTCAAGTTCTTTTTTAGTTAGAGTTACTTCTTGATCTTCTTTGTAAAGTACTTTATGAAGAGTATCAAAAACAAGATTTTTTTCTATTGAAAAAATAGCACTATGCTCTTCAATATCTATCTCACTTACTGCATCTAAAAGAGTACTTTTAAGTTCCTCAAAAGATATTGGTTTTGTAAGATAAGCAACAAGTTTTAATTTTGCTGCATCCAGAAGGTACTTTGTATCTGTATGAGCAGAGAGTAGAATAATGGGAATCTTTTTGTCAAAATCTCTAATTTGCTTGGCAAATTCCAAGCCACTAGATTCTTCAAGACTTATATCGCTAAAGATGATGTCTGGACGAAGCTCTTGATAGTTTTCATATGCATCATTTGCGCATTTAAAAGGATATACTTTATTACAAAGCATATTTAAGGTCTCTACCATATCTTGTCTAATATTGTCCTCATCCTCAATATATAATATAGAAAGGGATTTAAGGGTTTTCATCAATATTTTTTCATTTTCCATTTTCTGTACTCCAAAATATGATTATACACAAATAGTTTTATAAAAAAGTTATAAAATAAATTATTAAAGTAGTTTTTGAATTTCAATAGGTATTATGGTATACTCTTAAGATGAAAAAAGCAACTTTATGGGTAACGATACTGACTATATCTTCTTTACTTATCGCCAATGTACCCATAAATATTTCTATTCAAAAATTAATAAAGATCGAAAAAAAATACGGACCAAAAGCAAAACAAAGAGTATTGCTTTGGGATAGAATGTTAGAACAAGCCAAAGGGAAAAACACCCTAGAAAAGCTAAAGATAGTAAATGATTTTTTTAATAAGGTTCAATATAAAAGAGATAGTGTCCATTGGAAGATAAAAGACTACTGGGCATCTCCTTTTGAGTTCTTAGGAACTGGAGCAGGAGATTGTGAAGATTATGCTATTGCTAAATATTTTGCACTAAGACAGTTAGGTATAGAAGATTCTAAATTGAAAATAACCTATGTAAAGTTATCACGAAGTGGAACAAAGTATGAAGAAGCGCATATGGTACTAAACTACTACCATAAGCCAAATCAACCACCAGTAGTACTTGATAATATCAACAAACGACTAATGCTAGCTACTAAACGGACAGACTTAAAGCCAGTCTATAGTTTTAATGCTGTTGGATTATGGAAAGCTCAAAATAAAGGGAAAGAAGAAGTAAATATGGGAAGTAATAATTTAAAAAACTGGAAACTTATGATGGAAAGGATCTAAGATGTCACTCTCAAAACAATTATATATCATAATATCATTTATATTTTTTATGATCTTTGCTGGAAATTTTGTCATCAGTGTAAATAATACAAAAGAGTATTTAGAAACTGAGTCTACAACAAAAGCACAAGATACAGCAACAAGTTTGGGGATGACCTTAAAAGCATATATGAAAGATAAGAACGATCCAGAGATAAAATCTATCATAAGTGCCATAGCCAATAGAGGTTTTTACAAAGAGATCCGATTAGAAGATGTGAATATTATAATCGACCAAGAAGATCTTTTTAGTAAAAGTGAACAGATCATAGGAGAGGGTTGGGAAGTTGTATCAGTATCTATAGATCCCGCCTTAGGTTCAATAGAAACGGTTGGAAATAGCAACGAATTAGCAGACCAGTTAGCCCAACTTGAAAATTTAGAAGAGAGTTTTTATGAAGAGGATGAAAGTTCTAAAAACCCTAGTGAATTTATCTTTACCCCTTCAAAGAACTTTAAGCAAAGAAAAGAACTCGATATCACTGTTGAAGTGAACAATGGGGTTCAAACTATAAAAGAAACAGTAAGTTTATCAGTATCTAATGTTATTGCAAAAGTGACAAGAGCAGAGAAGTTTGAATATATTCCACAATGGTTCATAGATATGATCCCTTTACATATGACAGAACAAAAAAGTGAGATAAGTAATGGCTGGAATATTACAGCAGTTATATATGTAAGTGCCAATGCTGGAGATGCTTATGCAAAACTATATGATCAAGCAAAAGGTGCTATCTTTTATGCAATGGGAGCATTTTTTGTCTCGATACTATTCCTTGTGATCTTCTTACAACTTATTCTAAAACCACTCAAAGCAATAGAATCACTAGCTGAATCTATCGCAAAAGGAAGGTTTGATACTATTAAGAAGCTTCCTTGGACAACAGAGCTTAGAAATGTATCTAGTGCGATGAATGAGATGTCTGATAAGATCGAGGGAGTGATTAAAAAACTAAACAACAATCTACAGGAGATGACCAAAAAACTTTCAGAAGATGACCTTACCTCTTTACAGTTAAGGCAAACCTTTGAAACAGATATTAAAAAGATGTTCATAGAAAAAGCATCGGGATATGTATTTATACTTAAGATCGATGATCTTGCAAACTATGCTAAGCATCATACAAATAAAGAGGTTGAAGCTTTTTTGAAAAAGTTTGCAGATGTTTTGAAAAAGGTATCTCCACAAGCTACAGCTTATAGGTTCTATGGATCAGAATTTGCAATGATCGTACAGAATGTAGGAGAAGAAGAAGCAAAGGCTATAGCTTCAAAACTCAAAGAGGAGTTTCACAAATTAGCTATGGAGGTTTCTATAGATGAGATCGCTCATGCTGGAGGAACACCATTTAATAAGATAGGTACTATAGATGGGATGCTTGCTAATGCATTAGAAGCATATGAAAAGGCTAAGTTGATAGGTCCTAATGAGTTTTTCTTAAAAGATGAAGGGGATTTAGCAAGAGATATGGAAGAGTGGAAATCACTCGTTTTTGATATAATCGATAATAAAAAATTTGAAGTTGGATATATTGGGCAGGCATATGGATTAAAACAAAATATGAAAAATACTCTTTTGATGGAAGAAGCATTTACACAAGCCAAAGATAAACAAGGTGAGCTTATTCCAATTGGAACTTTTATCTCAATAGCGGAACAATATAACAAAGTAAAAGATTTTGATAAAGTGGTTGTTCAAAAAGTGGTTGAGCATATTAAGAAAAACAATATAAAACATAGTATATCTATTAACCTTTCTTTAGATTCTTTGTTCGATATTGGATTTAAGAACTGGTTGAAAAACTATGTGTTACAAAATGAAATGATAGCTTCACAGCTTGTTTTTAGTGCAACAGCTTATGGTGTTACAAAAGATGTAGAAAAATTTAGATTTTTCATTGAGGCTATGCATGAGGCAGGAGCAAAAGTTATTATTAAAAGATTTGAGACGAAGTTCATACCTTTGGATGATATCAAAGATTTTAATTTAGACTATATAAGATTAGCAAGAGACTATACAAATGGTATAGCAAGTGATAGTACAAAAAAAGGCTTTGTAGAGTCTATGCAGGAGCTTTCTCAACTACTAAATATTAAGTTGTTCGCAGAGAATGTAAAAGGTGATGATGACTTTAAAGTTGTAGAGTCTTTAGAACTTTACGGAGCTAGCAGGTAAAATTATTTTTTTACAAAAAAATATTGTTTTTTGTATAATGTGGGAAAATAACAAAAAAATAACAATAATAATTAAAAAAGTAACTAAAAAACAACTTTTTTTTAACTTATATTATAATATAATGAAAAATATTTTTTTTACGGAAGAGTGATTTATGAAAAAGATGAAGTATTTAATTATGGGTGCAATGTTAGTAACTAGTTCGCAAGGAACAAGTTTACGAGACAGTATAGAAGATACTCTTAACTCTAATCCTTCTATCATTGCAGAGCATATAAATAGAGATGCCTACTTGCGATATGTCGATCAAGAAAAAGCTGATTATCTTCCAAAGATAGACCTTGATGCAAGGATAGAAAAAGGGAAGATAAATAGAAGACCTGATACTCAACCTCCTCAAGAGGGGTGGACTGAATATAGAGGTTGGAACTCTATTTTAAAGCTGGAGCATATTTTGTATGATGGTGGATTAACACCATCTCAAGTTGAAGAGTTCAAACACCAATATACATCAAATAAATATAGTAGTGTTCAAACTGTTGAAAATACTATTTTTAGTGCGGTTGAAGCATATGTTGATCTAGTGAGTGCACAAGAGTTGATGGCACTTTCTCAAAATAATATCAAGATACATGAAGAGTATCTTCAAATAGCTAAAGAGAAAGAAGAGATCAGTGGAGAAGTTTTAGAGACTTATCAGGTAAATTCAAAATATCATGATGTATTAGATAGATATTTAGAACAAGAAAATGAAAAGCTGACAGCTCTTAGTCTTTATAAGAAACTTGTAGGAAAAGACCTAGAGGGTGATATCTGTCGACCGATAGTTGATGATACTTTTGTTCCAGCTACTTTAAAAGAAGCAGTTGAAGTTGGACTCAGAAGAAGTTTCAAGATAAAAGAGCAGATCGCAGCTATAAACCAGCAAAGAGAAAAAATAGTTCAAGAAAGAGCAGGGTATTTTCCAACGATCACTTTTAAGTTAGAAAGTGAATATGACAATGATATATCGCTAGAAGAAAATGGTAGAGAAGATACTTATAGAGGAAGTTTCAATTTAAGCTGGAATCTTTTTAATGGTGGAAAAACATACCACGCAACAAAAAAAGAGGAACTATTTTTAAAAGAGGAACAAAAAAGACTCGATGAGGTCACTCAAGAAGTTATCGATGAGATAAAAACTGCATACAATACTTTTCATAATAAGAAAAAAAGGATAGATAACCTTGGTGCTTATGTAGAAGATAATTTTAATATTCTAAAAGTATATAAAAAGCAATTAGCAGATGGTACAAGAACATTTATCGATATCTTAAATGCAGAATCTGAACTTTATAGGTCAGATATAGATAAAATAGAACAAGAGATAGAGTATATCTTGGCATACTATGAGCTTATGAATAAAATGTCAATGCTTAGTGATGTTGTCTTGATGCAAGATAAACAGGTTTGTCCAAAATATGAGTTTGTTCCAAGAGATACAGGGGTTGGAGAGAAAGATCAACCAGAGATAAGTGAAGACCTTGAAAGCTTATTTATGGAAGAGATTAGCTTAAATGATGAGCCAACTGAATCTTTAAATAAAAACGAAGAGACTCCACAAGAGCTTAAAGAAGAGATGGTGATAGAGAAAGAAAAGGAGTCTATTGATACACGACTTGATGAACTCTATAATACGAATTCACAAAGTGTCAATACTCTTTCTCTAAACTCAAAAGCAGTAAAAAGTGAGTACAAATATACGATAAAACTTGCTTATTTGAACAATAAAGAAGAGATGGATAAGTTTTTACAAACTTACAAATACCAACTTAAATCAAAAAAGGTCGAGATGATCTATAGAGGTGAAGAGGGAGAAGGTATTAAGCTTATTTATGGGCAGTTTAAAACACTAAAAGATGCAAAGAAAGCTTTAAGTAAGTTCAATAGCAGTCTCAAAAAATATGTTTATATAGATAATATAGAAAAATACAAAGATTTATAAGATATTGTAAAAAGGTTTAATCAATGAACAAAGATGAAATTGATATCAAAAAAGAGGTAATGAAAGAGCGACGTACAGTCGATTCATTACTAGAAAGTTTGGTATTTTTAAGTAGCTATTATCAAAGGTCTACTTCAAAAGAAGCTTTAGTGACAGGGCTTCCTATGTACAATAGATCTATGGGGGTCAGCGACTTTATTACATCTGCAAAAAGAATTGGACTGGTCTCAAAGGTTGTCGAGAGAAGGCTTGATGGGATATCAAAACTGGCACTTCCAGCAGTTCTTATTTTAAAAAAAAATAGAGCCTGTGTTTTATTAGAACAAGATCTAAGTAAAGGTGTCAATAAGGTTATTATCCCTGGTTTAAGTGAAGGTGAGATTGAAATGTCCATGGAGCAGCTCCAAGAGGAGTTTTTAGGACAAGTGATAATAATCAAACCACTTTATAAGTTTGAAAATAAGATATCTTCAGATATTGTTATAGATGAACCAAAACAGTGGTTTTGGGGAGCAATTAAAAAAAGTATGCCTATATATAGAAAGGTTATAGTAGCGGCTATTTTTATTAACCTTTTTGTTTTGGCACTTCCTTTATTTATGAGAAGTGTTTTTGACAGGGTTTTACCAAATAATGCTATAGATACTTTATGGGCAATGACCATAGGTATTATATTTATTTTAGTATTTGATCTGATCTTTTCACTTTTACGATCCTACTATCTAGGAAAAGCTGGGAAAAAAGCAGACCTTATTATGAGTAATAAGATATTTGATCAGCTCTTGAATATACGATTAAGTGAAAAACCAGCCTCAACAGGACTTTTTGTCAGTAGATTACAGTCATTTAATAGTGTAAGGGAGTTTTTCACCAGTGCAACGATCGCAACCTTGGTTGATATCCCTTTTACTCTTTTATTTATAGCGGTTATCTTCTATTTTGGTGGAGTTCTAGGATGGGTCAGTGTAGCAACTATAGTTATAGTGCTAAGTTTTTCTTGGATCATGCAAAAAAGGATCAAGTCGATAGTTGAAAAGTCTGCTAAAGAGGAGCAGATAAAACAAACAACTTTAACTGAAGCAGTAACTGGACTAGAGATCATAAAAAGTGTTCGAGCTCATAATAGAACAAAGACAAACTGGACAGATTCTCTAAATCAAACCCTACATTATGGCGAACAGTCTCATTTCTTATCTCAAGCAACAACTTTAGTTACAGGTATGGTATCTAAGATATCCAATATTGCTATTATTGTACTTGGAGTCTATCTTGCTTTAGAAGGTGAGATGACAATGGGTGGTATCGTAGCTGCGATGATGCTTAATGGAAGAGTTATCGCTCCTATCTCTCAAATAGTCGGAATGGTTATAAGATATGATCAAACTATGGTCGCTATGCAAAATATCGAAGAGATAATGAACATGGAAGTTGAAAGAGAGAATAAAAACTATATCAGTAGACCTGATCTAAGAGGAGATATAATCTATAAAGACCTTTCTTTTAAATACAAGAATCAAAACTTTGAAACCTTAAAAAAACTCAACCTTACAATCCAACAAGGAGAGAGAGTAGCTATACTTGGAAAGATAGGTTCAGGAAAGTCTACTTTGGCAAAGCTCTTGATGAATCTTTATGTTCCAACAGAAGGTTCTGTACTTATTGACCAAACCGACGTAAGACAGATAGATCCAGTCGATCTTAGACGTGCTATTGGAATGGTTCCTCAAGAGCCGTTTTTGTTTATGGGAAGTATTAAAGATAATATTGCCATAGGAGAACAGTTCGCTACCGATGAAGAGATACTACAAGCTTCAAAAGCGGCTGGAGTGCATGATTTTATAGGAAAGCACGAAGCTGGTTATGATCTTTTAGTAGGGGAGAGAGGAGAAGGACTCAGTGGTGGAGAAAGACAAGCTGTGACATTGGCGCGTGCTTTATTGACCAATCCAAATATTCTTGTACTAGATGAGCCTACAAACTCTATGGATAGACAAACAGAGCATGCTTTTATAAAGAACATGAAAGAGCTTTTAGGAAATCAAACCTTGATCCTTATCACTCACAAGACTTCAACACTCTCTTTAGTTGATCGTATCATTGTATTAGATGATGGAAAGATCGTTGCAGATGGTCCAAAAGAGACTGTACTCCAAAGAAAAGGAGGGAACTAATGTCTTTAGATCCAACTCAACAAAAAGATATTGGTTTTGTAAACTCGATGTATCAACATCTTTATGATAAGCCAAAAAAGAGTGTTGATCTTCTTTTTATAGCTATTGTTATTATTATTGTAGGATTGATAGTATGGGCCAATATCGCTGAAGTAGATGAGATGGCAAGAGGAGAGGGGAAAGTGATCCCTTCAAGTGATATTCAAAAAGTGCAGAATCTTGATGGTGGAATCGTTTCTGATATTTTAGTAAAAAGTGGAGAGCATGTACAAAAAGATCAACCACTTATGAAGATAGATACTACAAGGTTCCAAGCATCACTAGAAGAAGTAAAGGAAGAAAGGCTCTCTTTGCTTGCAAAAAAAGCAAGACTCAATGCACAACTAGAATACAATCCAAGAAAAAAACTCAATTCTATAAAGTTTCCTAAAGAGATCGAGGAGCTGAAAAAATATACAGAGCTTGAAAATAGTATCTTTAAAAACAAGATAGAAGAGTATAAAAGCTCTTTACGTATCTTAGAGCTTCAATTTGAACAAAAAGTGCAAGAAAAAAAAGAGATACAATCAACGATAAACCAGTTGACAAAGAGTGTTAGCCTTGTAAATAAACAGCTTCAAACAATACAGAAAATGGTAAGATCTGGATCAAAGTCAAAGATCGAACTTCTTAATATGCAAAAAGAACAAAATCAACTTCAAGGTGACCTTGATAGTGCAAAGCTTTCTCTTCCAAGATCAAAACTTGCTATTGCTGAGTCTGAAAATAAGATACTAGAAAAAGTAAAAGCTTTTAGTTCTGAGACTTATAAAGAGCTTCAAGAGGTAGAATCTGAACTTAACAAGATCGAGGCTAGGGTAGTATCAGAAGCGGATAAGCTAGAAAAAACAACAATCAGATCACCAGTAAATGGAACGATAAAACAGATCAATATCAATACGATAGGTGGAGTTGTAAAATCAGGGATGGATCTTATAGAAATTGTCCCAGATAGTGATATATTATTGGTTGAAGCAAAGATCGATCCAAAAGATATCGCTTTTATCTCTCCTGCTCAAAAAGCAGTAGTAAAGATCACAGCATATGATTTTTCTATTTATGGTGGATTAGAAGGAAAGATTGTAGAGATATCTGCAGATAGTATTAAAGATACAGAAAGTAAAGATGACAAAAGCTACTATAAGGTAGTGATTCAAACTGATAAGAACTATCTTGAGCGAAATGGAGAAAAGCTTCCAATCATTCCTGGTATGATCGCAAGTGTAGATATAGTAACAGGAAAAAAGACGATCATGGATTATTTTTTAAAGCCGATTATCAAAGTAAAGGAGAATGCATTACATGAAAGGTAGTAATTTATTAAAAGGAAAAGGTATGAAAACACAGATTTTATCAATGGTAGTGGCTTCAGTAGTATTAAGCGGTTGTGCAACTGTGAATACTCCAAAAGCAGATCTTAGTAAAAAAGTAAAT
>Ga0193951_1001042_pt1 | contig 12428 bp, 11 predicted proteins | sample BB_2_MG_FD_140370 | JGI IMG/M metagenome (GOLD analysis project Ga0193951, IMG submission 140370) | Microbial mat bacterial communities from the Broadkill River, Lewes, Delaware, United States - BB_2_MG | ecosystem: Environmental > Aquatic > Freshwater > River > Microbial mats | place: USA... | reverse complement strand
TATACTGAACAAAAATTCTCTACAGCCCAAATATATAATGCTGTACTAGAGTAGATGTACTTCAGAAGTTTAAATGACAAGGCTTACAATTGAACATAAGAGCACTTACATTGGCGAATATTTGTTACCAACAGACTCTATTATTCAGCCATAAATAAATTAATTAGCCAATAAATAGGCATATTCGGGTTTTTTTACGAACTTATCTGCCGCCTGTTGTAAGCGTTTAGCTATTGCCTTGTCTGTACCTTTATTCAAAGCAATATAGCTAGTACGCTGATTTTTCATCGTAATTTTTTTATAATGAATAGCTAAATTGGGCTTATTTATAGCCTCTAGCTGAACTCTTGCATTATTTGGATCGGTGTAAAGTAAATCAACTCGACCATTGGCTAATAGCTTAACCATTTGTTCACGTGAAGAAACAATATATAAATTCTTTTTTTCAGAAAAGCCAGCAGCAATAAGCTCTTTGTGCTCAGCAGAATTTAAAATTACCGCAATAAGCTTTTCCTTTGCTTGCTCTATAGTCTCAACATGGTTTTCAATATTACTTTCTAGAGAAATAAATACACGCGCAGGACGACTCACTTTAATTATCCAATAAAAGTTATCTTCCCGCTCTGGTGTTCTAATCATACTTAAGATAATTGTATTAGGATTACTTTCAGCGATTGAGAATGCTCGTGCCCATGGCATAAACGCAACATTAGCCTCAAGCTGTGCTTCGGCTAAAATTGCGTTAAGAATTCCAATCGTTGGACCTTTATTTTCGCCTTCATCCGGATATTGAAGTAAAGGATTAATACTAGCAACAACCTGCAATTCAACCGGTATATCATCCTTTGCAACAGAATATAAAGGTTGAATAAAAAGTAAAAAAACAAACCATATGAAAATTTTTCGCGGCATAAATAACCTTGCTCAAGTATTATAAAGTGTCATTAGTTACATTAAGTACTAACGAGAAACTATTTTTTTACTGGTCGCTGCCAGTTTTGTATATTACGTTGTCTAGAACGTGCAACAGCTAAATCATTTTTATCAACTTCTTTCGCAATAACAGAGCCTGCGCCTACTGTTGCAGTTTCACCTATAGTAACAGGGGCAACTAAAGAACTATTCGAGCCAATAAAGGCATGATCATTGATAATAGTTTGCGCTTTATTTACACCGTCATAATTACAAGTAATGGTACCTGCACCTATATTAACTTTTTTACCAATAAGTGTGTCGCCAAGATAAGTTAAATGTCCGGCTTTACTGCCTTCACCCAACGTGGTTTTCTTCATTTCAACAAAGTTACCCACATGTGAGTCTTTATGCATTATTGTGCCTGGACGAATTCGCGCAAATGGACCTACTGAACAACTCTCACCAATAACAGCATCTTCAATAATGGTATTGGGTTTAATTTCAGCATTCTCATTAATGGTGCAATTTTTAAGAATACAGTTGGCACCAATTTTCACACCATTAGCGAGTTTTACTTCACCTTCAAAAATACAGTTAATATCAATATTTACTTCACTACCAACAGTTAAAGAGCCGCGAATATCAATACGAGCAGGATCACGTAAGCTTGCTCCTTCAATCATTAACTCTTCCGCCAAACGTGCTTGATAGGCACGCTCTAAAGAAGCTAGTTGTACTCGATTGTTCGCTCCTTCAACTTCAACTTCTGTTTCTGGGTGAGCGGTAGCAATCGACTTACCTTCATGATGTGCGGCAGCGATAATGTCAGTTAGGTAATATTCACCTTGAGCATTTTCATTAGAAAGACCACTCAACCAACGCTTCAAATCTCCACCATTGGCTAACAAAATACCAGTATTAGCTTCATTAATCATTAGCTGTTCTGACGTTGCATCTTTTTGTTCTACTATACCAACCACTTGCTCATCAACACGTACAATACGACCATAACCTGTAGGGTTACTTAAGTGTACCGTTAACAGTGCCATGCCATCACTAGGTTTAGCGGCTAGTAGGCTTTCTAAAGTTGATACTTTCGTGAGGGGTACATCACCATATAAGACTAATACATCTTCATCGTCTGTTAAAAATGGCGAAGCCTGATCAACTGCATGGCCTGTGCCTAACTGTTCTTTCTGTTCAATGAAGGTTAAATCTTTCCCTGAGTCATTATCTGTTAATGTCGCTTTCAGTGTTTCGCCACCAAAACCATAAACAACATAAATATTTTTTGCGCCTAAGTAGCGTGCACTATCAATAACATGAGACACCATTGGCTTATCAGCGACAACATGGAGAACTTTAGGTAAAGAAGAGCGCATACGAGTACCTTTACCCGCAGCAAGAATAACGACAGAGAGAGACATGATAAATCCATTCAAGTAAATATATTGTGTATGCTTATTATTGTACCTATCTTTGCACTCGCTTTGCTATTAATTTTATTTAATGTGCTTTTTTTAAAATACAGAGAGTGATCTCCCTGCACAGCTTATGTGCGACTTTTCTTTTTATCGCCCCCTATGTAAGCATTATAGAAAACAAAATAATAACATACGAAAACATTAGTAATATAAAACAATAAGTTAACCTTTATTTAATAGCTTGGTATATTTTTTGCGACACCACTATCAATATTGAATATAGAGTGATGAACAAGATATGAATTTAAGAAGTAAATTGACTGGAGTAGACAATACGTCTGTATGCCATGCTGTTCTGCTTATCGCTTAAGGAAAAACGATGAACACATTAAATAATTATAAATACTTCATGGTTGATGTATTTACTGAGCAACCTTTTCATGGCGTGCCTTTACCTGTTTTTGCTGACGCCAGCGGTTTGTCTGATAGACAAATGCAACAAATTTCAACAGAGCTAAATGCAAGTTGTACTATTTTTTTACAAACGGCAGATAAAAATAATCGCCGAGAAATTCGCGTGTTTTCAAAAGAAAAAGAATTACCTTGTAGTGTTCATGCAATACAAGCGGCAAGTTATGTTTTAGCAAGCACAGCTATACCACTAATCGATAACCATAACCTTATTTCTTTTTCCTCAACCATGAAAGGACATGAAAAAATTATCAACAGTCATGTATCGAAAAATGATAACGGCGATATAGGTATTATTCAACAATCTTATAACACACATGCTGCGATAGATTATTACACACCAACAACTGAAGAATTAGCAGAAATGTTATCACTTAACCCTGCAGATATAGGCTTTGATAACTATCGTCCATTAATTGTTTCTTGCGGCATCCCTTATTTAATTGTGCCTATTATGTCTTACACTGCAATACGTGAAGCTAAATTCAATGAGGCCGCTTGGAGTAATTCTTCAGCACCGAGTTCGTTAGCACAGGAAATCCTGCTTTTCGCTAATAATACCGATGATAACTCAGCTGATTTTCATGCTCGTTTGCTAGGCCCTGCTTTTGCTCACCATGACGATCCTCCAATTGGCAGTGTAATTCCCGCTTTTGCTAGTCACATTTGTGATCATCCTCATATACAAAAAGGCACACATGTTTTTGGTATTCAAAGAGGTGACAATAATGGTCGTCAAAGTCACTTTTTCATTGAGATGGATAATAAGCAGAGTAAAGACTTAACCATACGTGTCGGTGGTTATGCTGTATTAGTGGGAGAAGGACAAATTCACGTTTCATAAAAGAACGGATTTTTTAATCGATAAGTAACTTACCCATTCCATTTCACAGCCTGGTTTTTACATGTGAAGCGGAATGGCTTTTTGCGATTGCAATTCAAAAAACCTAGTGCTATAACGAATAACTTTTCTAAAATGCACAGACTACATTAATCAATATGAAATATATTATTGGCGCTTATGCTACCGCTCCTTCGGGCAATGCTTGGGACAAAAATGAAGAAACAGATTACTACCAACAATTAAAAAACATTAAAAGCATTCAAGGTCTAGAACACCCATTTACTGGCCAGTTACATACCCATGACGATGATTGGTTTTTAGCAAATATTGATCCTCAGTGGCAATTTGTATTTACTTCTATCCCTGGTGTAATGGGCAACCTTGGAAAGAATCCTCATTTCGGTATTGCCTCAAATAATGAGGAAGGTCGATTAGCTGCCATCGCGTTTTATCAACAAGCACAACAAGCCATAGTAAAACTAAACGCACATTTGAACAGGGAAGCAGTACCTTTCATTAAAATTCATACCGCTCCCACAATCACTGCTGATGCACAATCCTCTATTCAAGCATTACAAACATCTCTTGAAACCATGCAATCTTGGAATTGGCAAGGTGCAAAACTTGTAATTGAACACTGTGATGCTTACGTTGAAGGTCAAGCTTCTCAAAAAGGCTTTATGTTACTAGAAGATGAAATTACAGCTATTCAAAATGTTAATAGTAAACATAATACCGATATTGGTATTAGCATAAATTGGGGACGATCTGCGATTGAAACACGTAGTGTTGAAGGTCCGATTCAACATATTAAACAAGCTTATGATTGTGGTTTATTAAAAGGTATTATTTTTTCTGGCGCTTCAGGTGTTGAAGGACCTTATGGTCAATGGCGAGATACTCATATGCCTCATGAGCAGGCGATTGATGTACCAAGTTACGCTAAGGGGTCAGCCTTAACAATTAATGAAATTAAACGCTCTTTAGAACAGTGTCCGTACGAAAAACTTGATTTTCTTGGCGGGAAAATAGCGATACGCCCAAATGAAGCAAGTGTAGATGAACGTGTTTCTTATATAACAAGTTTACTTTCGTTACTTGATAAAGTGACTAGTAAATAAGTTTTTACCCACGAGCAGTAATGGGCAATAACTCAAACGTGTTAAATAAATTAACACGTTTTTATTAAGCAAACCTTACCAATCAAGTCCTTTCTGAGCCTTTACCCCTGCTTTAAAGGCATGTTTAATAGGTTGAACCTCTGAAACAGTATCAGCTAATTCAATAAGTTTACGATGACAAGCTCTACCGGTAATAATCACATGCTGCATTTTAGGCCTGTTATTAAGTACTTCAATAATTTCATCTAATTCAATGTAGCCATACTTAACCATGTAGGTCATTTCATCGAGTAGCACAATATTAAGGGTTTCATCACTCAACATTTCTTTACTTCTTTGCCAAGCTACTTTTGCTGCGATAGTATCCGTTTCTGTACTTTGGGTTTCCCACGTAAACCCAGTCCCCATAACATAATGCTGCACAGGAAATTGTTTCAGAATGTTCATTTCCCCACATTCCCACTTATCGCCTTTAATAAACTGTACTACACCTGCTTTTTGACCATGACCAATCGCACGTAATACAGTACCAAAACCAGAAGTACTTTTACCTTTACCATTACCTGTGATTACAACAAAAACCCCGCGTTCTTCGGTCGCTTGAGCAATACGATTATCAACTTTTGCTTTAATTTTTTTCTGACGTTCAATATGTTTTTGCTCTTTAATTTGTGCAGCTTCATCTTGTTGTTGAAGCCTATTATCATTTTGCTGATTTTCATTAATATCTGTCACAGTTTTTCTCACTTACAGTTTATTTTTCGCATATTTTTCATATAACGATTATTAATCATTACTGATTGAGTTCCTTCTACAACAGTTTATTGATTCGCTTAAAAGTAACGAGTTTTCTCAAGAATAATTAATGATAAACTCAGGTTACTTGGTAAATACACTAATGCTTATGGTTAGCAATAACGCTCGTATTTAACTCCTTATTGGTAAATAAATGGTTTATTGTAAAATCAATGACGATGGCTGAAATAATATAAAAAACAGGATTAGAGACGGACTTAAAATAATACTTATCAACCCGTGTTTCATATTCTGCCCATGATAATTCAGCAAACTTACCAGATAACGTGTAATAATCACCATTTGAAGTAAAAAAGGCAATTGATGCACTGGGTAAATGATTAAAATTAGAGAAATGATGGGTGCGCGTAGCAAGCATTAACAAGGTTAATACTGAAAATACTGCCATAAATATATTCAAATGGAATTTTTGATTCATTAACTTCATAACGATCTCGTTAAATAGATAGTTAACAGTGTTGGAAATCAAAGGCAGTAAATGATAAAAGAATAGTTATTCTGTGTTAGTAGCAAAAAAATCCGTAAAAATAAGTGATTAGCTCAAACAAACAGTAATAGATTCCTTAGGCTGCAATTTAGAAAAATCATGTTAAATATTACAAATTTCAGCACATATACTTATCTCTGAATCACCGCCCACCGCAGTTGTCGAGTATGCTATTTATATAAGTAAACACAGATATAATATTATAAGTGATAAATAACATTGATTAGGCCGGTCTCCAGACTTCTGATCATTGCATTTGCAACACCTTCCCATACATCACTAATGTAATATTCTACTTAGCGATTCAATGCAGTGGTTTTTGTTGCTGCTCACAGTTACCGTTGCGGGGGCAGTACTGGTATTTCACCAGTTTCACGTTTCACCTTCAGAGCGTTATTATTTTGTTAAACACATCAAAATAACGTGTGAAGACACCTAAATCGAACCAGATAATACGTCATAAATACATGCTATTCAATAACTAACAAAACTAGTTCCAAACATATTAGCGTTGAACCTAAACGGTGATTTAGTTACTCTACGCGCCCTTTCAAATGATGATAAATGTCATCATTGATGTTATTAGTATTAAAAACAGATGAAAACAAACTTATATTTAGCGCGTCACGGACAAACGAAATGGAATGAAATCCAGCGTTATCAAGGACAATTAGACAGTGAACTAACGCATTTAGGTAAGGAACAGTCTAAAAAACTTGCACAAAATATTGTTAATAAAGAAATAGACTTTATTATTTCGTCCCCCCTTGGTCGTGCAGTTAATACAGCTATTAGCTGTCAAAAGCTATTAAATATCCCTATTATTAACCTAAATGACATAACCGAACGAAACTTAGGTCAATGGCAAGGTGCTTATATAAGCAACATTAAAAATGAAGTACATTTTGACGAAATTTTCCACCAATTTACCGCACTGAAACCTATAGGTGGTGAAAGCGCCATAGACTGTGGGACACGCATTTATAATGCATTACAAAGACTCGCGATCCATAATGTAAATAAAAATTTATTGGTTATTTTTCATGGTGAAGCGTTGCGCTGTTTTTTAGCGAAGCTAGGTCAGCAATCAACACAAAATGCTTATGAATTATTCGACAATGGCTCTATCTTTCATTTAACCTATAATCATAACGATAAAAATTTTCACTCTGAAACAGTAACAGCGAAATAAAATAACAATGTCGTGGATAGAAAATATAAATAACCAAGCAATGTTATTAGCGCCTTATTTTGCTACGTCATTAACTATTTTATTAGCTTTACTGCTTGATAATATCTTAGGCGAAGCTAAAAAGTACCATTATCTTGTTGGTTTTGGCTGGCTTGCAGATAAAATAGAGTCTGTACTTAATCATAACAACATCCAACAAAACTCACTGACTACGGCTAAAACTGCACCGTTAAAAATAAAACTATTAGGTACGCTTTCTTGGTGTTTATTGGTATTGCCGCTTCCCATTGTTTACTTTCTATTTATTAATGATTTAGCATGGTATTGGCAAATATTGCTCGATGCCAGTGTACTTTATTTGGCGATTGGTCTTAATAGTTTACATCAACATGCTATGCAGATTTACATCCCTTTGAAATCAGAAGATATTGTAAAAGCTCGCCACTTTACCGGTTACATTGTTAGTAGAGAAACTAACGCTCTTTCACCACAAGCAATGTCTAGAGCAACGGTAGAATCTATGCTCGAAAATGGACATGATTCAGTTATCGCTTCAATGGTTTATTATATTATCGGCGGTGCGCCATTAGTTATTTTGCATCGTTTAGCTAATACACTCGATGCAATGTGGGGTTATAAAACGTCTCGTTTTAATCATTTTGGCTATGCCAGTGCTAAGCTTGATGACTTACTCGGATTCTTTTCCGCAAAAATTTGTACCCTACTGTATTCAATACAAGGTGATGTTAAACAATCTGTTACCAATGCCTATCAGCAAGGTAATCAATATAAAAGTCATAATGGTGGCTGGGTAATGGCAGCCGGCGCTACTGTGATGAAGATAACACTGGGCGGTAATGCTTTTTATCATGGAAAAGTAATAACCTCACCCACATTAGGTTTAGGCAACTCGGTCAGCATCGAGGATATACCTCGCAGTATAACGCTAGTAAAACGGGCAGCTATTACATTAGCTTTATTAACTTTTTTCTATCAACTAGTTTGTTATCTTCTATAAAGTTAACAGTATGATTAGTGCTGTTAACTTTATAGAAGATAATAGGTTAGTTAACATGGCTTTTAATATTCAAATTTATTAAATTTTAGGTGAACCAATTTTGGCTCTTATTCATGGTGGACAGCTACAATTAGTGGCTAAGCAATTTAATATTGCTCCTGAAAGCTGGTTAGATTTATCTACAGGTATAGCACCATTTAGCTACCCTATTCCAACAATCCCAGCACAACTATATCAGGCATTACCACAATCAAATATCAACTTAGAATACGCAGCTAAACGTTATTACAATGCTAACAGCTTGCTAGTAACCAATGGCAGCCAAGCGATAATAAAACTTTTACCTGTGTTATGGCGTGAAGAAAACAAACATTCCACTATCGTATACTTACCCGAGCAAGGCTATAAAGAACATGCCTTAGCCTGGCAAACCGCAGGCTTTACATTATGTTGGTATCAAGACACTTTACCTGAAATTAATACAATTGAAGAAAATTCAGTTTTAGTGGTAATTAACCCGAACAACCCAACGGGGCAACTCTACCCAAAATCTACGCTACTCAACTATCAAAGAAAATTAGCTCAACGCAATGGTTTATTCATTATTGATGAAGCCTTTATTGATGTAATAAGCCCCACTCAATCAATGACAAGCGCCGGCAGTAAATATGATGAAAACACGTTGATATTACGCTCATTTGGCAAGTTTTTTGGTTTAGCCGGTATTCGTATTGGTTTTTTAATTGGTGCCGAGCCTTGGTTAGCAAAATTTAACGAACAACTTGGCCCTTGGCAAGTTAATGGCCCTGCACAGCTTATAGCGCAAAAAGCATTAGAAGATAAACACTGGCAAACACAGCAGCAACAAACACTAAAAACGTTAAGTACACATTTACGGACATTACTCACTGACAATTTACCAATGGAGCAGATAACGACTATCTCTGGCACTGATCTATTTCAAACGGTTTATTTTAAAGAAAATCATAACGGTAAAAGCCGCGCTGAAAGCTACTATATAGCCTTATGCAAACAAGGTGTTTATGTGCGGTTAACTGATGATAAACAGGCATTAAGGTTTGGTATAGCCAAGATTGAAGAGCTTACACGGTTGGCTAATGCTTTGCTTAATATAAATAACGAATACGCTTAGTTGTTACAGAGCCAACTCGAATATCATCAAATAACACCAAAGTGTGGCGTCTCTGAATACACTTAACGAAGCGTATTAATTCTTATAAATTTCATGTTGATAGTGAAAGCTGTTATAGGGGATTACCAGTGGTAACACCCGCTTTTAAAATTTGTTCGATATCATCCATATGCAAGTATTGCTCGCATATCCCAGCTAAACGTTCTAATTGAGTTTCTCTATGTTGATTAATATCAATAACAGACTGTACACCATGATCTTGTTTAACCCACTTCAATATCGCGCTAGTTACTGCTCCGTGATCAAAAATGCCATGTAAATAGGTTGCTACAATTTGATTATCTGTTGAGATAAAACCATCTGTACTTAGCGCACCTACAGACAAATCACTTATTAAAGATTTTTTAAGTGCTTCACCTTGTGAATGACCACAATGAATTTCATAGCCCAAAACCTCACAAGAAGCGCCAGCTAGGGTGAGTGTGCCAGAAACCTGTGTTAAGGTTTTTTCTGCGGTTAACGTCGTGGTAAAATCAGCTAATCCTAAGCCTGAAATAGCTCTTTCGCCATTTTCTTCAGCTGTTGATTCAATCGCAAGTGGATCCAATATTTTATTACCTAGCATTTGAAACCCACCACAAATACCGAGCACTTTACCGCCATATCTTAAATGACGATTAATATCCTCTTGCCAGCCTTGAGCTTTTAAAAATGCTAAGTCTGAAATCACATTTTTACTGCCCGGTAAAATAACTAAATCGCAATTGTCTATCCGTTCACCCATTTTGACATAACGTAAATCTATTTCAGGGTTTAACCTTAATGGGTCAAAATCAGTATGATTACTAATATGCGGCAATAGAGGTACCGCAATAGAAATTTTACTTTGACTCACTTTATTATCAAGAGCAATCGCATCTTCAGCATCAAGCGCTAAATCATGTAAATAAGGCAAAACACCTAAAACAGGCTTACCAGTATGTTCTTCAAGCCAAGTTAAACCTGATTCTAGTAACTTAATATCACCGCGAAAACGATTAATAATAAAACCTTTTACCCGTGCTTGCTCTGACGCTGACAATAATGCTAACGTCCCTACTAAATGAGCAAAAACTCCACCACGATCAATATCAGCGACTAAAATAACAGGACAATCTACTTTTTCAGCGTAGCCCATATTGGCAATGTCATGTTCGCGCAAATTAATTTCAGCCGGACTACCTGCACCTTCCACCATTAACACATCAAACTCTTGTGCAAGCCGATAATGAGATTCAACCACTGCATTCATCGCCACTTTTTTATAGTCGTGATAGCTGGTCGCTTCCATATTTGAAAGTGCCTTACCGTGTACAATAACTTGCGCACCAGTATCACTATTTGGCTTTAATAAAATAGGATTAAAATCAACACGCGGTGCAATATTAGCAGCAATAGCTTGTAATGCTTGTGCTCGTCCAATTTCGCCGCCATCTTCTGTTACCGCACTATTTAGCGCCATATTTTGAGGTTTAAAAGGCGCAACACTAAAACCTCTATTCACAAAAACACGACAAAGCCCTGCCACTACCGTACTTTTACCGGCATCAGAAGTAGTGCCTTGTATCATTAAGGTTTTCATTTTTACTCCTTCGGCTTAAGCGATAGAGGAATCCCCGCCATAATAAAATCGACTCGCTCAGCTATTACAGCGATTTCTTGATGTAACCAACCCGCTTGATCAACAAAATTTCGTGAAAGCTCTCCCATAGGTACAATGCCATGACCAACTTCATTACTAACAAGCAGTAAATGCACCTCACTTGATTGTGCATAATGAGATAAAGTTTTAAGTAACGCTTGTTTTTCTTGTTGAAAACAATCTTTTTCAGCTGAACATAAGCAATTTGTTAACCATAAGGTAAGGCAATCAACTAATATTGTTATCCCATGTTTGTGTTCGCTGTTATGTTTTTTTACTAACTGCTCAATCGCTTTGGCTAGTTCAATAGAGGATTCAATTAACAACCAATGAGCAGGTCTTTGTTGTTGGTGTTGCTTGATACGCGCTAACATTTCACCATCTAACGGCTGAGCTGTTGCTAGATAATAAACCTGTGACTGAGTGTTACTTTCAAGAAGCTTAGCTTGCTTTTCGGCAAATGAACTTTTACCAGAGCGAGCACCGCCTAAAATCAAATGAATAGACATTAGCTAATAACTCCTGAACCTGTACTTAACATGACATCACCATAGCCAAACACCAATAACGTTAAATAAATAACAATTTCGCTACTTTGCTGGGCTGCGCCTAAACAATCACCGGTATAACCACTAAGTTGCTTATTAAACCAAAATGCTAATAAAGCTCTAAAAATAAATAAAATAACGAACAATAAAATACATTCGCCCAAAGGAAGAAACCATAAACTCACTATCAATCCAGTGGCAAGCAACGCCATTAAACTTGTGTTCGATAAATACTGAGCTAGCGGTTTAACTTTTGATGTAGCATCAAGGGAGACATAAGACATATCATAAATTAAACTGGTGGCAACTACGCGACTTAAGGTATTTGCTAAAATAAGCGCAATAACAGGCGATGCAAGCGAAATTAAACTTTGATATTTTAGAAATAAAATAATAAATAACGCTGCGGCACCATAAGTTCCTAAGCGACTATCTTTCATAATATTCAGTTTTTGCTCAATGCTCCAACCACCACCAAAGCCATCCCAAACATCTGCCCAGCCATCTTCATGAAAAGCGCCAGTTACTAATAAACTTGCAGCCATAGCAATAAGCACGGCAATTTCTTTTGGTAAATATTCAACGGAAATAGCATAAATTAACGAACAAAGGATACCAACCAAAAGACCAACTACGGCAAAATAGCGACTAGATTGATTAAGTTGCTCTGCACTAATTTCAGCAGGTAATCGAACAGGTATGCGCGTGAAAAAACTAACGGCCAATAACAATAGCGTTAATTGAGGTTTTATTTTCTG
>Ga0193951_1001039_pt1 | contig 12442 bp, 16 predicted proteins | sample BB_2_MG_FD_140370 | JGI IMG/M metagenome (GOLD analysis project Ga0193951, IMG submission 140370) | Microbial mat bacterial communities from the Broadkill River, Lewes, Delaware, United States - BB_2_MG | ecosystem: Environmental > Aquatic > Freshwater > River > Microbial mats | place: USA... | reverse complement strand
TATTCACTCCACCTATGATCAAAGGATCTTTCATCTATGCCCCAATATTGTCTTTTTTGACTCTTCTTTTTTTCTTTGGAGCATCAGGAGTGTTTGGAGTGACATTTTTTTCAATATATTCCATTATCTTTCCTGCTATATCTATCCCCGTTGATTTTTCAATTCCTTCTAGACCTGGACTAGAGTTTACTTCCATTACAAGTGGTCCTCTGCTAGATGGGATCATGTCAACTCCACATACGCCTAGCCCCATAGCTTTTGCAGCAGCTAAAGCAGTACTTTTTTCTTTTCGTGTGAGCTTATATGCTGTAGCACTTCCACCTTGGTGAAGATTTGATCTAAAGTCTCCCTCCGCACCTTGTCTTTTCATAGCTCCTACTACTTCACCATCAACTACTAAAGCTCGAATATCAGCTCCTCCTGCTTCTTCAATGAACTCTTGAACTAGTAAGTTTACATCCATTCCATAAAAAGCATCTAGCACTGATTTGGCAGCTTTCTCACTATCAACTAAAACAACTCCAACTCCTTGAGTTCCCTCTAGTATCTTTAAAACCAATGGTGCTCCACCACTAAGTGCTATCACATCTTTTGCAGTTGACTTATTTGATGCAAAAATAGTTTTAGGCATGTCAACGCCATGCTTTGAGAGTATCTGTAAGCTTCTAAGTTTATCTCTACTTCTTGAAATCGCTAAACTTCCAGAAACACTAAATACATCCATCATCTCAAAGTGTCTTACCATAGCAGTTCCATAAAAAGTTCTACTTGCACCAACACGTGGGATGATAGCATCTGGAACTGGAAGGTTCTCCCCTTTGTAACTTATCATAAGTTCACCTTTCATGATCTCAATGGCACACTTAAGATAGTCAATGACTCGTATCTCCCAACCTTTTTCCTCCGCAGCTTCTACAAGTCGCTTTGTAGAATAAAGATTTTCGTTCCTTGATAATATATATACTCTCATTAATTTCCTTCCATATTTAAGTTCTCTTTTTCCACATCAACTAAAAATCTACCACTTAAAAATCTTCTTCCAATTAGCATAGGAAATTTCATATCAGATCTATCGGTTAAAGATATTACACTTTTATATCGTTTTCCAAAGAACTCTACACTTACTTTTATTGATGGTCGAAGTTGTAGTTGTCCATTGGAGCTTTTTACTTTTTTTATCTTATAAAGAGGAAATGTCATTCTTTTTCCATGGTAGGCTTCATGCACTTCATCCAATAAAGTAAAGCTCACACTTGTCTCATCTTTTGATATCTCTATGTGGTCACAATGAAGAGCGTTGGAATCAGCACCAGTGTCTACTTTTGCATCAAGATTGTAAAGCTCTAGGTCAACGATAGAGATCACTTCTCGACGTCCTACTATTTTTTTATCCATATTCATTTCCAGTACAAATTAAAATTTAATAATTATAATACACTTTATATAAATATAATGGTATTATTGCCCTTCATGATAGCAAAACAATCTATAGAAAATTTAAAAGCCCACCTTGATGTTGTTGATATAGTTTCCCAGTTTATAGAACTAAAAAAATCTGGTGCGAACTTTAAGGCGTGTTGCCCCTTTCATGGAGAAGATACACCTTCATTCGTAGTAAGTCCACAAAAACAGATTTATCATTGTTTTGGATGTGGTGTAGGTGGAGATGCTATTAAGTTTGTGATGGAATATGAAAAGCTCTCTTATCCAGAAGCGATAGAGAAATTAGCTTCTATGGTAAACTTTTCACTAGAGTATGAAAAGAACTTTAAAAAGATAGACACCTCACTTATCTCTAAAGTAAATGAACACTACATAAAACAGCTTACACACAATAATACGGCATTAGAGTATCTAAAAAGTAGAGGAATATCAGATTTTTCTTTAGAGAAGTTTGAAATAGGATATGCAGGAGATTCTGCCAACACCATAAACTATCTTAAATCAAATTTCTTGAATCTGGCTGATGCTAAAGAGCTTGGAGTAATAGATAGCGGACAAAATGGTTTGTATGCAAGATTTATAGAGCGTATCACTTTTCCAATATATACGATAAATGGAAATATTGTAGGTTTTGGTGGAAGAACTATCTCCGGACATAATGCAAAATATGTGAACTCTCCTCAAACGAAACTTTTTAATAAGTCACGTTTATTGTATGGATACAATTTAGCAAAAGAGTCTATCTATAAACAAAAAAGTATCATCATCACAGAGGGATATTTAGATGTTGTGATGCTCCATCAAGCAGGATTTTCAAATACCGTTGCAACTCTAGGAACAGCTCTTACTAAAGATCATTTGCCACTTTTAAAAAGGGGTGAGCCTAAAGTAATAGTTGCGTATGATGGTGATAAAGCAGGACGAAATGCTGCTTATAAAGCAAGTTTACTTTTAGCTCAAAGCAATTTTCTAGGTGGGGTCGTTATTTTTGGTGGGGGATTTGATCCAGCAGATATGGTAAAGGATGGCAAAGTTGGGGAGCTTAATAGTATCTTTGCAAAGCCGACTCCATTTATCCCTTTTGTAATAGATCATATTGTTGGAGAGTATCATCTTGATAATCCACAGCAAAAACAACAAGCCCTAAAAGAGGTCAACGAGTTTTTAAAGACGCTCTCTCCTATCTTACAAGAAGAGTATCAGCTTTTAGCTGCTAGAAAACTCAATGTGAGCAATCAGCTGATCCAAGTACAACACTATGAGAACCAAAGGGTCAATCAAGTCAATCTTTCCTCTTTGGACATTGCAGAACTAAGTATCGTAAAAACTTTATTAGATAGACCAGAACTTATAGACCATGCAAAAGAGGAATTAAAAAGTGAGATGTTTGAAACCCATATGAATGAGTATAATCTTCTTTTAAATGATCCAAATGATGAATCTTTAAGGGGATTATTACTAAACGATAAATTGATATCGTACACCGATGATGAACTTAAAAAGCAGATCACTCTTTTATTACTTCCTTTTTATAACAAAAAACTCCAACAAGTAAACTTTGATGAAACTATAGACTTCAGACAAAAGGCAAAACAGGTTCGTGATATCAAAAATAAACTCCATCGTTTAAAGCTTGGAAAATTGATCAATATTTAAAACATACTTCAATAAAATTTAAGTATAATTCCATTTTTAAACTCAATTCAAAGGAAAATAGATGGAATTTTTACACTCTGACAATGCACCTGCTGCGATAGGACCATATTCACAAGCTGTGAAAGTAAATGGTTTTTTATACTCTTCAGGTCAAATTGCATTAGAGCTAAATGGTGAAATGGTTGAAAACGACATAAAAAAGCAAACAAGAAAGATCTTTGCTAACTTAGAAGCGATCTTAAATGACAATCATTTGAGCTTTGATGATGTGATAAAAATCAATATCTATTTGACTGACATGAATGACTTTGGTGTTGTGAATGTTATTATGGCAGAAGTGTTTGGAGATCATAAACCTGTTAGAAGTACTATCGAGGTTTCAGGACTACCAAAAAATGCAATGATCGAGATGGATATTATTGCTACAACAATGAATTAATTGATAAAATTAAATATATTATATACACTTAAAGAAAGTTTAAAGTAATTTCAGATAAGATTCGCTTTCAGAATTTTAAAGAGGATAGGCTAATGTACGCAATTATTAAAACTGGCGGTAAGCAATACAAGGTATCTGAAGGTGATATCATCAACGTAGACAAGCTTAGTAAAGAGCCAAAAGAAACAGTAGAGTTTGACGTAATAGCTGTAAACGACGGAAAAGCATTAGCAACTGGTGATTCAGTAGCAAAAGCAAAAGTTACAGCTGAGGTTATCGTTGAAGGTAGAGATAAAAAAGTTATCATCTACAAAAAACGAAGAAGAAAAGATAGTAAACTAAAAAGAGGTTTCAGAAGAAGCTTCACAAAAGTTAGAATTACTAAAATAGCTGCATAAGGGGTAAAGAATGGCTCACAAGAAAGGTCAAGGTAGTACTAATAATAATAGAGACTCAGCTGGTAGAAGACTAGGAGTTAAGAAGTACGGTGGAGAATCAGTAGTAGCTGGTAACATCATTGTAAGACAAAGAGGTACAAAAGTACACGTTGGTGAAAATGTTGGAATCGGAAAAGATCATACAATCTATGCTTTAATTGATGGTGTTGTAAAGTTCGAAACAAAAGATAAGAAAAGAAAGAAAGTTTCAGTTTACGCTTCTTAATTTTTTTAATAAATGACAAACTACTAAAAGGCACTGCATTGTTTTGCGGTGCCTTTTTTAGTTGTAAAATAAGTAATAGTTTACTTTAGGATTTAGTTTCTTTTGATATTATTATAAAATATGACAAGAGATTATAAAATAACAGTCCCTTTAGAAATGGGACATTTTTAAGGGTTAGATATGTTTGTAGATAGTGTCGATTTTACCGTAAAATCTGGAAAAGGTGGAGCAGGTTGTGTTGCATTTAGAAGAGAAAAATTTGTAGTACAAGGTGGTCCAAATGGAGGAGACGGTGGAAAAGGTGGAGATGTTGTTTTTGAAGTAGATAACAATACAGATACACTTTCTTGGTATAAAGGAAGAAGAGTACTTAAAGCTGAAAATGGTAGACCGGGAATGGGAAGTCGAAAGACTGGAAAATCAGCTGATCCTCTTATTCTAAAAGTACCGCCAGGAACTCAGGTGATCGATAGTGAAACTGGTGAAGTGATACTTGATCTTGTAGTTGAAGGTGAGCAAAAAACACTTTTAGAGGGTGGAAAAGGTGGACTTGGAAATTTTCACTTTAAAAGCTCACGTAATCAAACGCCAATGTATGCACAACCAGGACAACCAGCTGAGGAAAAAGCCATAAGACTTGAGCTTAAATTGATCGCAGATGTAGGACTTGTAGGATATCCAAATGTTGGAAAATCTACATTGATCTCTACAATCTCAAATGCAAAACCTCAAGTTGCGAACTATGAGTTTACAACTCTTACTCCAAAGCTTGGTGTTGTTGAAGTGGGTGAGTACAGTTCATTTGTAGCAGCTGACATCCCTGGGATCATTGATGGAGCAAGTGATGGAAGAGGTTTAGGATTAGACTTCTTAAGACATATTGAAAGAACTAAGACATTGCTTTATATGATCGATGTATCAAATTACAGAGAGATGATAGATCAATACAATGTTCTAAAAGAGGAAGTGAAAAAATTCTCAACAGAACTTTCAACAAGGAACTATGCTATTGCCTTAAGTAAAATAGATGCAATAGATAGTGAAGAGCTAAATGATAAGATAGAAGCTTTTATAAAAGAAGCTGGTTTGGAAGTATCAAAAGAAAATAGCTTTGGTTTTGATAAAGATAAAAGCTATTTTATTCAAGATTTAACGTATGAAAAATATAATAATGACTTACCATATTTTGTTTTACCGATATCTTCAGCTACTTCAAAAAACATCGGTTCTATAAAATATGCACTTTTTGATCTTATAAGTAGGAATAAATGCGAAGAATAGTTTTAAAGGTTGGTTCAGCTGTACTTACTCAAAATGGTAAGATAGCTCATAGAAGACTTGATAATCTAGTGGAGTTCATCTCTTTATTAAAAGAAAAATACGAAGTGATACTCGTAAGTTCTGGAGCAGTAGCAGCAGGATATACAGCTTTAGCACTTGATAAAAAAGATGTATCAAATAAACAGGCTCTAGCTTCTATTGGACAACCACTTTTAATGCATACATATAGACGCGAGTTTGCAAAATATGAGATCATCTGTTCGCAAGTGTTACTAGAGGCTTCTATTTTTAGTGATGAGAAAAGATTATCTCATGCAAGAGAAGCGATCAATGTAATGTTGAAACATGGTGTCGTTCCTATTATGAATGAAAATGATGTAACAGCAGTAGAAGAGCTTGTATTTGGTGACAATGATCAACTCTCAGCCTATATCACTCATTATTTTGATGCAGAGCTTTTAACTATTCTTACAGATATTGATGGATTTTATGATGATAATCCACATCTTAATAAAGATGCAAAGCTTCAAAAATTTGTTCATTCTATCGATCCAAAGCTATTAGAACAACAGCATAGTGCAAATAGTGAGTTCGCAACTGGAGGAATAGTGACAAAATTAAAAGCTGCTGACTTTTTAATTAAAAATGATAAAAAAATGTTTTTAACAAGTGGCTTTGATCTTTCAAATGCAAAAGAGTTTTTATTGAAAGATAATCATCTAGAGGGAAGTTTATTTTCAAATCAAAACTCATAGCAAAGACTATCTCTTTTTTATATATAAAACAACTTTATGATACAATTTTTTATAAATTAAATAAAAAAGAGAATATATGGAAGAGATCTTTCGTTCATTAAATTTGTTTAATGACAAATATGATGGAGTTATCATTGATGGTAGTGCCATTCCTGAAGACTTAATGGAGTTTGAAGAGGAACTTGCTTGTCTTATTAATTACTTACAAGAGAAAAAACTCCTTTGGATAAAACTTGATATTTCGCAATCTTACTATATACCACTTTTGACACGTTATGATTTTGTTTTTCACCATTGTAATGAAAAAGACATTACTTTAGTGAAAAAGCTTATCAATGATCCTATTATTCCAACAGCTATGAACCATACTTTAGGAGTAGGGGCAGTTGTAATCGAAGACAATAAACTTCTTGTGATTAAAGACAGGATCTGGCAAAAGTATAAATTGCCAGGAGGCCATATAGATGATAGAGAAAATATCTCTACCGCTTTATTAAGAGAAGTACTAGAAGAGACAGGAATAAGAGTTGAATTTGAGTCGATAGTAAGCTTGGGGCATTTCTCTCCAGGGCAATTCAATGAATCGAACCTTTATGTAGTTTGTCGAGCAAGGGCTTTAAGTAAAGAGATACATATTCAAGACAAAAATGAGATCATAGAAGCAAGATGGCTTGATCTTAATGAGTATCTTTCTTGTGAAGATGTACATCCTTATAATAAAAATCTTGTACAAAATGCTTTGCGTTCAGGTGGTTTTAAAATAGACACTACAGAGGATCTAATTACAAAAGATGATGTTGAATATGAGCTTTTCTCTTAGTAGGTTCTTCTGTCAAAAGAAGTTGTAGTAAAGAAAAACTTTACTATAATTCGCACTTAAAAAATACTAAAGATACAAGGAAATTTTTTGAACAAAAAGATAATATTTATGGGAACACCAGATTATGCAACGATCATTTTAAAAAAGTTACTTGAAGAAAAATATAATGTTGTTGCACTTTATACCCAACCAGATAAACCAGTGGGAAGAAAACAGGTTTTAACTCCTCCTCATATCAAAAAATTTTGTATAGATGAACAATGTGATTTTCCAATTCATCAGCCAACAACCCTAAAGGATCAAAGTGTTGTAGATGAGATCAGCTCTTATGAACCAGATATTATCATCGTAGCAGCCTATGGACAAATACTTCCTAAAAGTGTTTTAGATATAGCTCCTTGCATCAATTTACATGCTTCTCTTTTACCACAATATAGAGGTGCTAGTCCAATTCAACAAGCACTATTGAATGATGATGAATATACAGGAGTAACTTCAATGCTCATGGATGTAGGTCTTGATAGTGGAGATATTTTGGGGCTTAAGTATATGAAAATACCAAAAGATATGGTGGTAAGTGAGCTTTTCGATGAACTTTCTAAACTTGCTGCACATCTAACCATTGAAACTTTACAAAACTTTGAGTCAATTCAACCAAAGAAGCAAAATCTTTCATTAGTAAGTCATTGTGGAAAAGTGAAAAAGTCAGATGGTGAAGTTGACTTTAGTGATGCTAAAAAATTCTATGATAGATATAGAGCCTATAAGTCTTGGCCAGATATCTATTTAAGCTCTGGCTTGAAGATAAAAGAGTGTGAGTTCGTAGAAGGTGATTCTATGAATAAACCAGCAGAGATTTTAGAGATATCAAAAGAGGATATTGTAGTAGGCTTTGAGAAAGGAAGTGTCAAGATATTAATGGTTCAACCAGCATCTAAAAAGCAGATGCAAGTAACAGATTATATAAGAGGTGCAAGGATAGAACTTGGAGATACTTTTTCTTAAAAGTGTTGATTCAACTCATACTTATTTAAAAAACCATATCAAGCAAAGTGGTTATCAAAAATCTTTATGTGTCGCTACTGAGTACCAGACCAATGGAATAGGAAGTCGAGATAACACTTGGGAAGGGAAAAAAGGAAATCTATTTTTCTCGTTTGTTTATCATAAAAAAGAACTTCCTTTAGATATACCTTTACAGTCATTCTCTATATATTTTAGTTTTATGCTTAAAATGCTTCTTGAAGAGCTTGGCTCAAAGGTTTGGTTAAAATGGCCCAATGATTTTTATATAGAAGAAAAAAAACTAGGTGGTACTATAACAAACTTTTCAAACGAACTTATCTATTGTGGAATAGGGATAAATTTAGAGAATGTTTCAAGTAAGTATGGTTTTTTAGATATACAAATTGAGCCTCAAAGTTTACTTCAAAGTTATTTCCTGCTTTTAGAGAAAAAAATATCTTGGAAGCATATTTTTAGAAAATATTTGATAGAATTCAGCAAAAGTAGAGATTTTAAAACAACTATAAAAAATAAGAAAGTATCACTTACAAATGCCACCTTAAACGAGGATGGTTCAATTACTATAGACAAAGAAAAGGTATTTAGTTTAAGATGACAGAAGTTATAACAATTGCGAATCAAAAAGGTGGCGTAGGGAAAACTACAACAGCAGTTAACCTAAGTGCAGCACTCGCATTAGAGGGTAAAAGAGTCCTTTTAATTGATGCAGACCCACAATCAAATGCAACAACAAGTTTAGGGTTCCACAGAGATACTTATGAATATAACCTATATCACGTGATGTTAGGAACAAAAGAGATCAATGATATTATTTTGGAAGTAGAAGATATAGAAGGGCTTTTTGTAGCTCCTTCAAACATTGGTCTTGTTGGTATTGAAAAAGAGTTTTATAAAAATACAAAAGATAGAGAACTTGTTCTAAAAAGAAAGATCGATCCTATAAAAGCAGATTACGATTTTATTATTATCGATTCACCTCCTGCTCTTGGACCTCTTACTATAAATACACTAAGTTCAGCAACTTCAGTTCTTATTCCTATTCAATGTGAGTTTTTTGCACTTGAAGGTCTTGCACAACTTTTAAATACGATTAAATTAATTAGACAAACTATCAATAGAAGCCTCGATATAAAAGGTTTTTTACCTACTATGTATAGTGCTCAAAACAATCTTTCAAAACAGGTTTTTGCAGATCTTGCAAAGCACTTTGAAAATAAACTTTTTACGCTAAATGATTCATCGTATGTTGTTGTACCACGAAACATTAAACTAGCAGAATCTCCGAGTTTTGGGAAGCCAATAATGTTGTACGATCCAAAATCAGCAGGTACAAAAGCATACAATAATCTAGCAAAATCAATTTTAAAGTAAGGATTTTTTATGGCATTAGGTAGAGGTTTAGGAGAGCTTTTAGGTGAAGTTGAAACTGCATATGAAAATAATGGTAGTAAAGAGAAACAAAATATCCTAGAGATTGATGTTCAATTAATCGATCCTAACCCATACCAGCCAAGAAAAGTCTTTGATGAAGAAAAGCTTCAAGAACTAAGTGAGTCTATTGCTCATAATGGATTGATGCAGCCTGTTGTTGTTACAAGAGATGCAGACAGATTTACTTTAATCGCAGGTGAGCGAAGACTTAGAGCTACTAAGTTAGCTAATATTACTCATATCAAAGCTGTTGTTTTAGATATTGATAATTCAAAACTAAGAGAACTTGCACTTATTGAAAATATTCAAAGAGATGATCTTAATATTATAGAGGTGGCTCATTCATATTCAGGATTGATTACTGATTATGATATCACTCATGATGAGTTATCAAAGCTTGTTTCAAAAAGTAGAAGTAGTATAACCAATACACTAAGACTTTTAACTTTAAGTGAATATGCTCAAAAGATGTTAGGAAATGAGAAGATCAGTGTTGGTCATGCAAAACTGATCGTAGGAATGAGCGATGATGAACAAAAGCTCATTGTTGATTCTATCATTGGACAAAAGTTGAGTGTAAGACAAACAGAAGAGCTTGTAAAAAAAGTAAAACAAGATGATAGTACAAAAGACAAAACAGAACAAAAAGTAACAAAGTTACAGATCGATTACAAACCGTTAAAAGAACTAGAATCAAAACTAAAAGAGCAAGATCTTGATGTAAAAGTAGATAAACAGCACTTTAAGATAAAAATCACCTCTCAAGATGATGTTGAGAAAATATTACAATATTTTCAAAATCTATAAATATCATAATATCATTTAATAAAAATCATAGGTTTTTTTCGCTACCATTTCCGAAGTTTTAGTGTAACTAAACTGTAGAAAACGTATGGAGAAGTAGATGTTAGACATAAGTCCAGTATTACTAGTGGGTTCTGCTTTAGTCTTTTTATTGGTACTTGCTCGCCTCAACAGCTGTCTTTATAAACCGTTACTTAAGCACATGGATGACCGTGATAATCAGATAAAAACTGATATTGAGAATGCCAAAGGTAATGCAAATGAAGTTGACAGTATGCTTGAAGAAGCAAAGACAATTATTGCCGATGCTAAGAAAGAAGCAAACTCAATTCGTGAAAAAGCTAGATTAGAAGCTACTGAAGTTGCCGATGCAAAACTTGCAGAGGCTAAAGCTACGATGGATAAAAAATATGATGATTTCCTTAAGACTCTAGATGAGGAAAAAGTTGCTCTTAAAAATTCACTTGTAGCGAACATGCCTTTATATAAAGAAGGCGTAAAAGCTAAAATTAACGCAATATAAAGGTGGTTTGAATGATTAAAAAATTAATTACTTTTTTATTGGTTACTACACCATTAGCTCTTTTTGCAGCTGACGCTCATGGGGAGACTAATTATGACATTGTAGAAAGAACTGTAAACTTTTTTATCTTTGCTGCAATTATCTATTATTTAATAGCAGATAAATTAAAAACTTTTTTCAAAGAAAGAACTGAAGGTATTCAAACTGAACTTAACAAAGTTCAAGAGATGGTGAAAGAATCAGAGAAAAAAGTAGCAGATGCAAAAAAAGAAGTTGAAGATGCACAAAGAATTGCAAATGAACTTGTAACTGATGCAAAAAAAGATATCGATACAATCAAAGGAAAGATAGAAGCTTCTGTTGAACAAGAGATCGCTTATCTTTCAAGAAGCTTTGATGATAAAACAGCTCTTCAAACAAAAAAACTGAAAAGAGAAGTTGTAGAAGATGTTCTTGAAGAATTATTAAGCAGTGATAATATCTCTATTTCGCAAGAAGAATTAACTAATATAGTATTAAAGAAGGTTGCGTAAATGGTTGAATTAGTATCAAAAAGATATGTAAAAGCTTTAATGATTGGTAGAGATAATGCAAGTTTAACAACATTATGTGAACAACTTAAAAAAATCGCTGCAGCTTATAGTGATGAAAAGTTCTTGGCTATTTTATCTTCAAGTGATATTAAAGCTTCACAAAAAGTTGAACTTGTACTATCTTTTTTAGAGGGTGAAGTAAGCAATGAATTAACTAACTTCATTAAACTTTTAGGTGAAAAAACAAGATTAGATATTATACCTGATATTGTTGAGAGCTTAGAAAGTGAGTTAGCAGTTTTAAATAACTCATATACAGGTGTTATTTACACAAATAAAGAGCTAAGTGTAGATGATATAGAAAAGTTACGTTCTCAATTTGCAACAAAGTTCAGTGTTGAATTGAATTTAGAGCAAAAAGTATGTGACTACGATGGTATAAAAGTAGATATAGATGGACTTGGGTGTGAGATTGCTTTCTCTAAAGAGAGACTAAAATCACAAATGATCGAACATATATTAAAAGCAGTTTAGAAAATTTTAAAGGAGAAATTGGATGAGTACTAAGATTCAAGCAGATGAGATCAGTTCAATCATCAAAGAGAGAATTGATAATTTTGAATTAAATGTAGATGTTAATGAAACAGGAAAGATTATATCTTTCGCTGATGGAATTGCAAAAGTTTATGGTCTTAAAAACGTTATGGCTGGAGAGATTGTAGAGTTTGAAACAGGTGCTAAAGGTATCGCTTCTAACTTAGAAGAGTCTTCAGTTGGTGTGGTTGTTTTAGGATCAAGTGAAGGACTTAGAGAAGGTACATCTTGTAAGAGACTTGGAGAACTTCTAGAAGTTCCAGTTGGACCTAATTCATTAGGAAGAGTTGTTAATGCACTTGGTGAGCCAGTTGATGGTAAAGGTGAGATTGAAGCAGCTGAAAAAAGATTTGTTGAAGAAAAAGCACCAGGGATCATGGCTAGAAAATCTGTACATGAGCCATTAGAAACTGGTATCAAAGCTATTGATGCACTTGTTCCAATAGGACGTGGGCAAAGAGAGCTTATCATTGG
>Ga0193951_1001038_pt1 | contig 12451 bp, 12 predicted proteins | sample BB_2_MG_FD_140370 | JGI IMG/M metagenome (GOLD analysis project Ga0193951, IMG submission 140370) | Microbial mat bacterial communities from the Broadkill River, Lewes, Delaware, United States - BB_2_MG | ecosystem: Environmental > Aquatic > Freshwater > River > Microbial mats | place: USA... | reverse complement strand
TATCTAATCTACGAAAAATTTATCGGCGGTAAAGATAACTTTTTTCAAGAAAATCTAGTGAAAGAAACAAACTTTAATCTACAAAAACACCGTTTTATAAATACAAACAGTGCATTTACCACACCTAAATCAAGTTTCACCAAATATAGTATCAGGATTTGGCAATTTATACCTTATTGAATCACAGTGGAATTTCCACCATCTGCTGCTCAATTATTAACGTGCTCCGCACGTACATAGGGTGTGGAGGAATATTCCAGAATTTTATCTTATTATTTTTTAAAGAACAAAATCGCAAACAGCAAGAGCCGAAAACACAACACTAGCAAGTCCATTCATTGTAAAAAACGCCAAGTTAATTCTCGATAAGTCGTTTGGTTTTACAAGCAAGTGTTGCGAAATAAGAAACACTGTGTATATAAATGCACCAATAAAATATAATATTCCAGAGTTGGCATAATCACCAATAAACCAAATTGTGGCGGCCGATAATATATGCAGAACTCTAGAAATTCTAATAGCATTAACACCACCAAATTTAGCTGGAACAGAGTGAAGATTTTCATCTCTATCGAACTCTTCGTCTTGCAATGCATAAATAATATCGAACCCCGAAACCCAAGTAAGAACAGCTACACCAAGTAATATTGGCACTAAATCGAAATTAGGATAAACTGTGAGATAACTACCAAGCGGCGCTAGCCCCAACCCTATACCAAGTACAAAATGACACAAATAAGTAAAGCGTTTGGTATAGCTATAGCCCAAAACTACAAACAGAGCAACAAAGCTTAAATAAAACACTAAACTATTTATAAACCATGTTGTAGCAACAAACAGAACCGAGTTTATTACCACAAAAAGCAAAGCATTCTTACTTGTTATTTCTCCTGAAGGAACCTCACGAACAGCTGTTCGCGGGTTTTTTTTATCAATCTCTCTATCTAAATACCTATTGAAACCCATTGCTGAGTTGCGAGCAAATACCATACACAACACAACAAAGGCTATAGACCAATAATTAAACGAATTATGCTTAACTAACGCTATTGACAATCCCAAAATGGCAAAGGGAAGCGCAAATATTGTATGACTAAATTTAACTAACGAAAGGTATTTCTTCATGTAGTGCAATTAATTTTAGCTTGCCAAATAGAACTTAGCAATAATAATAGTTCTGTATATTAAAATCTTTAGCAAAGCTTATTTCATCGAGAATTATTTCAAAATATCTAAAATAGCATCGGCTAAACCTTGCTTTTCAACTGACATTGTATTGTAATTACCTTCAATTATCTCTTTTACCTGCAATACATTCTCTTGTGTTGCCTGATCGACACAATTATCGATAACAGAAAAAGCTTCAATAGCAGTCTCTAAATTTCCTTCAACAAAAATATTCGAAAACAGAGTTAAGCTTTTACTATAATTAATTGCCGATTGCCAACACGAAGCTACTACCTGTTTCTTTTTAACATCGTTATTACACGAAATCAAAAAATTAACAATTACTTCCTCGCAATTCTGATCGTGCAAATCGTTTAATAAATCTAATGAGCTAGTAACTATTTCTGCATTATCGGTATTAGAATAAACACCAAGAAGATTACTTAGAAGCTCGGGACTTCCTTTTTTCTTAATCTCTTTTATAGCAGCAATAACAACTTCATTTTCGTTGCTTTTCAAGCTATTTAATATACTTTTCTCGTCCATCAATTAAATATTTTCTTTGTGCAAAAGTAACAAAAGAAAATTCACATTTTTTAAAAACATAGATCACTGCAATATTTTTGCCTCGTGCTCACAGCATATTATTCAATCTATTACCAAACAATGTTGATATAAAATCATTAATAAACTATATTTAGCTACTGGGCGAATAATTGCTACTTAATACTGATAAAATCAATAATAATATGAAAAATATATATTTAGCTTTTTGTTGTTTTGGAATTATTGTCATCCATTCGTGTAAGTGCAATAGAGAGTCTATAAACGATAATTACTTAGAGTCGGCACTCAAAGAATTAGAGAAAGAGGAACAACTTGAAAACAATTTAGAGCTTGTTAAAGAAATTGTTTACTCAATGCCTTCGCCATTAGAAACAGCTATGATGATAAAACGATCGGGAGCAAATTTCAATTCCGACCATTTACTAAACTCCGAAATAGCAGGAAATTATATTACACTAGACGAAATGGCTATTGCTTTAGGTATGTATTCCGCCGACTTAAGTTATGCAAGCATGTTTAACCAAACTCAACACACTATTAATTATATGCATGCCAGCCGAAACTTAGCCGAAAAACTCGGCATATTAAATATTATGAGCGACGAAGTTATCCAAAGATTAGAAAACAATGTAAACAACCGCGACATAATATTAGATATTATCTCTGAATCGTTAATGAATACAAATCAAACTCTTCACGAAGAAAACAGAGAAAATTTATCTGTGTTATCATTGGTTGGAAGTTGGATTGAAGGTATGCATATTGCAATAGAAACAGCAGACAGAGCAAAGGTCGATAATAGTGAACTAATGGATCGTATACTGGAACAAAAATTAGCCATGGATAACATATATAAAATTATGCTACAGTATAAAAACGATCCGCTAATGAAGGGCACTTTCAAGGATATCAGAAATCTAAAGAAATCATTTGACTTAATAAAAACCGAAACAGAAAGAATTGAGAAAGTTGGAGACAATGGACAAATAACACTCAGGTCGAAACGAAAATTTATTATTAGCCAATCGGATTATGCCAAGCTGAAGAAAAGTATTATTAACACTAGAAATGGATTTGTAAAAAACAGCTAAAAACTAACTTATGAAATATCTTTCGCCCATAATAATAAGTTTATTGATTTTAGTTGGCACATGGCAGAACTCAAACGCTCAATGCAACGATTATGCTAAAAATGTATGTAAAGAATTATTAAAGCCATACATCCACGATGGCAATTATAATGTTGCAGTTCTTTCGGAAGGAGAAAAAGCCGAATTATACAAAACTTTTTACACAGGACAGGAATATAGAGTTGCTATATGTGCTCAGGAACCCCTTATTGGAGTTGAATTTGTTATAAAAAACGAAGTTGGAAAAATTCTCTATTATAATAAGCACGACAAATATAATTCGACATGGGATTTTAAGATTGATGGTACACAACAAATGATTATCTCGATAAAAGTTTTAGAAGACAATAACAAAAAAGTTAAGAATAAAGGTTGTGTAGCAATAATGTTTGGTTTGAAAGATTAGTTTTTATTTTAACTTTACAATCCAGAGCGAGCTCTGATTTTTTTTTGTGTCAATATTTATTTTTGAAACATTACTAAAACCAAGCATGGACAAAAACTATATACTTCAGAATTTCACATCTTTAAAATTCAAACATCTATTATTAATAGCTTTTCTATTCTCTTGCTTACCTATTATTAAAGGTCAGGATAGCGATAAAAGACAACGCTTTTTAAATACCGAACTATTAAAATGGTGCGAATTTGGTGATTTCGAAACTGTTAAAGAACTAATTGCAGAAGGAGCCAATATAAATTGCTTCGATAAGCAACATGTAACACCATTAATGTATTCATCGCAGAATGGGTTTATCGATATATCAAAATACCTATTAGAAAATGGTGCAAATATAAATAGTACATCGGTTAACGGAATTACTGCTTTGCATGTAGCAGTGCGAACTCACCGCAATAATATTATCACTCTGTTACTTAATTATAAAGCTAAAATAAATGCACAAGATAAATACGGTGCAACAGCTTTACATTATGCTATAGCATTAGCAGACAAAGAAGCTATTCAAATTTTATTAGATGCCGAGGCCGATGTAAATATTTGCGATAACAAAGGAAACTCGCCATATTTAATTGCAACCTTTTTCGGCAAAAAAGATATTATCAATATACTTTCTATATATGGAGCTAAGGCCAATAAAACTAACAAAATGGGAGTTAATCCATTAATGGAATCGGCAAAACTAGGCGATTATAATATGTTTACACAGCTATTAACAAAAGACAACATTTCGTTAACAGACAATAATAAAAATACAGTTTTAACATATGCGGTAATTGGTGGTTCGGTTAATATTATTGACACTTTAATAAAAACAAATAACCAAATATTTAAAAGCGACGAACAATCTATAACCGATTTAACCTACTCTAAACTTTACAATAATCCGTTTATTGGAAAGCAAATAAAATCTATTAAGACCAACAAATCGTACAAGCCTGTAATTTCGGCTTACACAGTTGGTACTGGAATGATTTTCAACAGCAACGATGTATTTATTAACACATTTATTGGTGTTAAAGAAGAGCGATTTCAATTAATGGCCGAGGTTGGATACTCGTTTCGACCATCAAGACGTAATGTTCTTGTTTATCAAGGAGCAAATGAATATCACCAATACAATCAGAACCGAGAGTCGGTTTATGCCACCGTGTACAAAGACTTTTCGGTATTCTCAAGCAACTTTCTAGCGCCTTTAAAATTATCGGTAGCAGCTTCGGCCTACTACTCATTTATAAACAACAAAGGTGTTACAAACAACACAGCGGCATCAGTTATATTGTCGCCAAAAGCTGGATTGCATTATCGCACAAAACACTTCGGTGCTGCATTTTATTATCAATATTTAGATTTTAGCGATGCTATATCAAACAACAAGTTTAGTTTTTCGATATATTTACCGTTAATAAAAAACAAAAAATTAATTAGTAAAACCAAACTCGACTGGGAACCACTAATTAAACGTTAAACAGATGATTAAAAAAATAACAATATTATTATTTGCAATTTTTGCTATTACACTAGCCAGTTGCAATAAAAAGCCAACATGGGCGTCGGAAGTTGATTGTTCTGAATGTAAACTCTCGGAACCTTTAAAAGATTTTATAACAATTGACATTACTATAAACGACGAGAATAAATTTGTTCCTATTGTTGCTTACAATGGAATAATGGATAATAACAATATTGCTTTTTTAGATACAGCAAGAGCTGCCACTTATAAAAGAGAAATAGAAATTGGCAAACAATATACCTTTTGCGCAAAGTATAAAAGTGGCGACAAAATAATTAAAGCAATTGATGGTACAACTTTAACATCGAACAATATTGAAGGACAATGTAATATTGTTTGTTGGATTGTTAGTGATAACAAACTTGATTTACGTTTAAAATTTTAACCCTTAATGAGTCTATTTTTAGTATTCCTTGTTTTATTCTTTATTCTAATTGTTCTATATAACGAATGGTTGGGTACTTCATTCACATTTATGATTGGAGTTACTGTGCTTGGCGTTTTTGGAATTCTAAGTCCAAAAGAAATTCTATTCGGATTTGCTAACGAACAAATAGCGGTTATTATTCTGTTGCTTCTTATTGGCGAAATAATTCGTCAAACAGGAATGATTGAGATTGTTTTCGACAGGATATTTATTAACGCCAAAAGTTATCGGGGCTTTTTAAGTAGAATGACAATATTGGTAGCAGCATTCTCGGCTTTTTTAAATAATACTCCGCTGGTAGCTGTTATGATGCCATACGTTAATAGCTGGTGTAAAAAGAAAAACATTTCGCCTTCCAAATTTCTTATGCCTCTCTCGTTTGCGGCTATTATGGGAGGTACAATTACTCTTATCGGAACATCGACAAACTTAATTGTAAGCGGTTTTGTTATCGATCAGAAAATTATTCCAAATCTACCCGAGCTTCAGTTATTTGACTTTGCTTATGTTGGTATTCCAATGGCTATAATTGGATTGCTTTACATTATTTTTCTTGGCGACAAAATTTTACCCGGAACAGCCGAACCTACCGAGACTTTAATATCGAATAATCGCGATTATATTTTAGAAGCCGAGGTTAGAGCAAATTCTAATTTGATTGGAAAAAATATTACCCAAACACAATTATCGCAAATTGAAGGATTATATATTACCGAAATAATACGAAAAGGAATTACCATTCAAACAATTACTCCCGACTTTACTATTCAAGAGAACGATGTAATTTTCTTTGCCGGGTCAACCAACAATATTGCCGACTTGGTTAATATTGACAACGGACTAACAATTCCAACTGTTGGAATGCTTCACAAAAAGAAGCATACCGAGGTTGTTGAGATTGTTGTTTCGCACAACTCGTCGTTAATAAACAAATCGGTTCGCGAATCGAACTTTCGTGGTAAATACGACTCGGCTGTTATTGCTATTCACCGTAATGGAGCTCGACTATCGGGTAAAATTGAGACTTTTAAACTTAAGGCCGGCGACGTGTTAATGCTGTTTACTGGCGAAAACTTTATGGTAACTTCAAACGACACTAAAGACTTTTACTTTATTAGTAAGGTTAAAGATTTCCATAAGCTAGAGTGGTACAAAATACTTACTCTGTTTGGAGGAACAGGTTTGGCTATTCTGTTGAGTGCTCTTAACATCTTCCCTCTTTTTACTGGTCTAATAATTCTTATTCTAATACTATTGGCAATGGGAATTACCAACCCAAAAGATCTGCCAAAACATATCGATTACGATTTAGCTCTTATAATTGTTATGTCGCTTGCTCTAGGAACAGCAATGATAAAAACAGGAGCAGCACTACTTATTTCCGACTTTGTTACTACCCTATTTTTGCCTTTAGGCAAAGTTGGTGTGCTGTCGGGGATTTATATTATTACTGCATTTTTAGCTGCCTATATTACCAATAAAGCAGCTGTTGCAATAATATTCCCTATTTCGTTAACAATAGCTAGCGAGCTGGGAGCTAATCCTATGCCATTTATTTTAGTTGTTGCCTTTGCTGCTGCAGCAAACTTTATGACACCTATTGGATATCAGACAAATATTATGGTTTACGGACCAGGAAACTACACCTTTAAAGATTTCTTTAAAGTAGGATTCCCCCTTACAATACTCTATATGATAGGTACTGTAGCCATTCTATCGCTTTTATATTTTTAAAAAAGATGAACGACAAACATTTAATTGTAGCAGTAAATGCTGCTATAACTGCTGGGCTTAAAACTTTAGAGTTTTATAATACCAATTTTAATATCGAATATAAGGAAGACCAATCGCCACTTACCTCGGCCGACAAAGCTTCGCATCTAATAATTAATAATTTATTAAAAGATACAAACATACCTATTCTTAGCGAAGAGGGAATGCACACCGATTATTCGATAAGAAAAAAATGGGATCTGTTTTGGCTTATCGACCCCATAGATGGAACTAAAGAATTTATTAACAAGAATGGCGATTTTACTATAAATATTGCACTGATAAAAAATCAGAAGCCTATTGCTGGAGTTATTTACGTACCTGTTAAAAACACTTTGTATGTGGCAAGCGAGCAGTTAGGATCGTTAAAATTTGATGATGTTACTAACAGTAATATTATCATTGACTTTGCTAAAGGGATAAAACTACCCCAGGTTACTTCAGAAAAAAATATTGTTGTAGCAAGCCGATCGCATCTTAACCAAGAGACTAAAGACTACATAAATACTCTTGACTTAGGTAACGATTTTGATTTTGTGTCGGTTGGTAGCTCGCTTAAGTTTTGCATTCTTGCCGAAGGGCGCGCAACACATTACCCCCGTTTAGGTCCTACTATGGAATGGGATACTGCCGCTGGTCATGCAATAGCACTTTTTGCTGGATGCACAGTGACTAAAATAGACGGTACTCCTCTACTCTATAACAAAGAGAATTTACTCAACCCTCACTTTTTAGCATTAAGATAATTATGACAGAACTTATTCTAACAATCTTAGGTGTTATATGGATTATACACCTTCAGGGCGAATACCGAGGAAATAAAAAAACAAAGTACATTACTAAACCTTTATTAATTCCAATAATTGCTCTTTATGTAATAATGGCAAAAGGATTGGCTAATAACCATCTGCTGTTAACTGCTTTGGCTTGTGCTTTTGCGGGTGATATTGCCCTTATGTGGGAAAACAATCGCAAGTTCTTTAAAATTGGACTTATAGCGTTTTTAATTGGCCACATTATATACATTTATCTATCGTTAAATATTATAAGCAACATTAGTATTAGCAAACAAAACGGCTTACTATTATTGGCATTAATTGCTATTGGAGCAGTATCGTTTCTTACAATCAGAAAAAAACTAAACTCACTCTCGCCGCTTGTTATTGCATACATATCAACAATACTTATTCTTCTGTTTATTGCAATAAACATTTATCAGAACGGCACATTTGTACACCGAACAGAATTAGTTGCCGGAACAATACTGTTTGCCCTATCCGACTCGTTACTGGCACAATGGGTGTTTAACAAAAACATACCCAAAGCACCCGTGTTAATTATGGCAACTTATGTTCCTGCTCAGTTATTAATTATATTATCTCTTATAAATTAAAAAACATGGAATTATTATTATCAATTGAATGGTTTGAGTGGATTGGATATATGGCCTCGGTTACTGTTGCAGTGAGCCTTGTAATGAGTTCAATTGTAAAACTTAGATGGTACAACCTTTTAGGAGCAATACTATTTACTATTTACGGTATTATTATTGGCGCATGGCCAGTGGCAGTTGTAAACGGATTTATTATTGTTATCGATATTTATTATTTAGTGAAGATGTACACGCATAATAGCTTAATTAAAGTTGTTGATGTTAATGCCGATAGTTCGTATCTAAAAGAGTTTATTAGTATTCACGATCAGAAATTACGCTCAATATTTACCAATTATAATGGATTAATTGAGAACAACGATTTATGCTATTTATTACTTAATGACATGCAAGTAGCAGGATTTTTTATTGGTCGCAAAGAGAACAACACCCTAAATATTATTGCCGACTTTGCTCTTCCCGAATATCGCGACATGAAACTAGGCAAGCATATATTCTCTAGCTTAAGTCCTTTTAAACAACATAATATTGACAGTGTAACCTGTTGCACTACCGACAAAAAGCACATCGACTATCTACTTAATATAGATTTTAAAGAGACAAACAAAGGAGTTTACCAGAAACTTCTTTAACAAAATGAAGCTCCCCGAACAATTTAAAAAGGGGAGCTTTTTTATATGGTAAAGTTGACAATCATATTTAAGGCAACCATACTCGGGGTTTAGGCAACGACTCTTTTTCGCGCGGCAGTGACACTTGGTGGTTAGGCAACGACACTTTTTGATAAGGCAGTCGCTCTTAGTAACTAGGCAATTACTCTAAGCAATAATTGTTATCTCTTTTTCGTGCGGCAATGACACTTGGCAACACGGCAACGACTCTTTTTAACGCGGCAGTCACTCTTTGTAATTAGGCAGTCGCTCTTTGTAGCAAGGCAATGCCTCTTAGTTATAATTACAGTCTCTTTTTCATGTGGCAACGACTCTTTTTTACGCGGCAGTGGCTCTTGGTGATAAGGCAGTCGCTCTTTGTAGCAAGGCAGCCTCTTTTGGCAGTTGTAAAGCTAAACTAGTTTGTGATTAAAATACAAATCCTAATAATTTAATAGCTCTTAAATTTCAACATTAAAAAGAAGCTATACACTAATAAAAAAATAGACTTGAATTTTCGCCAGTTCATATCTATTTACATTTTATAAGTTGAATTGTTTTCTCTAATACTGTATCAATATTGTAAAGCTTATCATTAAGAGTTTTATTAACAATAATGTCAGGCATTACACCTGATGGCTGTTTATTACCACTTGGCCTGACAAGATATTTTGTTGCTACTTGTAATTTTAGTCGAGAGTTAGGCAGAGTAAATTTTAAATAATCGCCATAGCCCGAAGCAAGCCCCCCTGTTTCGTACCCTATAACTGTAGCCAAACCGCAATCTTTTACAACTGCAACAAAATTAGCACCAGAGCTAAATGTCTCGGTACCTGCTAATACATATACTTGCCCCTTAAACAAAAGCGGACTATTAGAAATAGTAAATTTTCCATCGTAGTATTTTTTTACCTCATTAATAATATATGGGGTAAATTCTTTATCGTCCTTATAATATTTCTTTAAAAGAAGGCTTGTTTTTACATAAGCTTCTGAAACGCTAGTGTATGGTTTATTTCCAATATACTGTAATAACTTTTCATTTACAGACGTCGCACCACCATAATTGTAGCGAGCATCAATTATCAAGTTTTTAATTTTTTTCTCGTTAAGAATAGAGAAAAAAGTATATAGTAACGAATCATTGCTATTATCTCTCTTACAACTAAAGAAGTTTATATAAGCATATGTATTATCATTAAATATTTTATAGCTAAACGATGAGTTTTCGTCGCTAATTATAGGTTTTGGCATTAATGATTTACTGCTGTTGTATTTTTGTGACCAATAATACGATTCCATTGCTGTTAAATAAGGTAATTGTCCAACAATAGTATCTTCTTTAACAACACTATTTGGTTGTTCATATTTAACTTTAAAAGCATCAGTAAAACCAAAATATTCCCATAAATATCGACCTAAATCCGATTCTATATTATTTACAAAACAGCTTTTTGTATAGCTCTCGTTAAAAGCTAGCATTTTACTTACTATATCATTAATAGGAATATTGTTTATTGAGATTATTTTTGAGCCAATAGGAATATCATTTGGATTTCTTCCAGCGTTAACAACATACGCATTGTCATTATGTATTACTACATTTAAAGGAAACCATTTAAGCGATTTCTTTCGCTGATTCAAAACATCAATCCAAATAGGTAAAGTTAATCGAGTATGCCCATCTTTTATTTTAGCCATAATAGGTTTTAAAAGACGATAATATTCTAATCGATTCATTTGTCTTAACGAATTGGTAAGATTTAAACTGTCTTTAGAAAACTCCGATTTTGGATAATGAGCATATATATTAGGATGAATTTCGGCTATTTTCTCGTAAAAAAACTTTGTGTCTTTTTTTATTTTTCGCTTCGAGTATCTTGGGCTTACACAAGAGGTTAAGCCAACAATAATTAGAATAATAGTTATGAACAAAGTAACCCTAATTAATACTTTATTTATGTTTAGTTTATATGAGTTTATCATTACATGTTTTTGAGGGGGTAGACAAAATATTTAACACTGAACTAATATTTGCAAATGTAATAGATTACATAACCCAAACATGGTTTGTTAATAACATTTAACTATAGAATAGTTTAAATATTATAACCTTTAATTGTTAATTACTCATATAAAAGAACTCAGTTAAATGAAAAAAAAACAAATATTAGATACTACGCATTAGAGGTTTCAGAGGCTACAATTAAGCTTAAACAAAAAAAGTGCATAGTGTTTTGTAAAAACAAAATGTTTTAATACCTTGTATATCGTTATTTCGTAAGCAATTGTAGGCAGAGGATTTGATTAGTGATGGGAGATTTAAATTGCTCACGAAATTAGGGGAACTTAACAATACGAGAGTAATTTTTTATTATTAATTAAATACAATATCACAAATGCAAAATTCAGTATCAGAAACTATGACCAATTGCGGTATAGTAGTAAACAGTTTAAACAATGCAGAAATAAAAGCAGCATTAGCCCCCTTTGGCTACAGCGAAGAACGTATTAAAGCCATTTTAGGCAAGTTTGAAACCACCGAGCAGCTAGTGCTAAAACAATCGAAAGAAAATAAAGATATGTTTTTGGCCAACGAGAATTTCTTTGCTGACAGAGAGGTAGTAGATCAGAATTTTAAGAATGATATTAAGATTAGCGAACTCTCTTTTTCTACCAATCCCGATTTAAGTAAAATTATTCCCAGTTATACAAATGTATATCCTTACCCACAATGGTACAAAACAGTATCTACATTTTACAACAATTTACAAACTGTTGAGGGAGCATTAGCCAAGGTTGCACGTTTTAATTTAACTACCGAAATTATTGATGGTAGAATTGCTGCCCTTAAAAACGTTGACTCGTTACACAGAATACGAACTAACGAAAGTGGAGAGGCTCAAATAGCAACAGCCCAACGTAACGAGGCTATTGATGAGCTTTTAGATATTTGCCGCGAAATTAAAGAGATAGCAAAAATAGCCTTCGGCAAAAAATCGCAAATGCTAGAGAAAATGGGTATTTTGGTACGCAACTAAATACCCACACTATACAATAAAAACCACCCCTGTTTTGTGATAAGCAGGGGTGGTTTTTGGTATGTGGTTGTTATAATAACTATAACAGGGTACAATTATTCCTAGATTTAACCCCTAAATCCCCTAAAGGGGACTTTTACAGACGTACGGATAAGCCCCTTTAGGGATTTGGGGTAAAAAACACTAATCTACTTTTAGAAAAGAGCCTCGTTGATTTTGCTAAGAAACCCATAAATCCTCTAAACGGGACTTCTCTTACCACGCAGCATAAGCCCCTTTAGGGGTTTGGGGTAAAAACTTAATCACTTTTAGAAAAGAGCCTCGTTGATT
>Ga0193951_1001035_pt1 | contig 12467 bp, 11 predicted proteins | sample BB_2_MG_FD_140370 | JGI IMG/M metagenome (GOLD analysis project Ga0193951, IMG submission 140370) | Microbial mat bacterial communities from the Broadkill River, Lewes, Delaware, United States - BB_2_MG | ecosystem: Environmental > Aquatic > Freshwater > River > Microbial mats | place: USA... | reverse complement strand
TTCTTCGGCCTTGAAAGCATGCACCGCTTTCATTAACCAAGCCATGTTTTTGCCCAAAATACGTGCTGTTTGTATGCCTTCTGCATCTAATAAAACTTCACCTGGTTTTGCGCCATGCACAACGTTCCAGTAATTTGCCGTTGGCAAAAACATTTCACTGTATTGCAAATAATTATATAAGGTATTGACTGCTGGCATTCCGCCTGTTCGCCTAACTGCTACAATGGCTGCTCCAACTTTATGACGAAATAGTCCTTGATTAGCTCCAGCAACATAAAATGCACGATCTAATGCGGCTTTAAGCGCAGCACTTACATCAGCATAATGCACTGGTGAGCCAAGTATAATGCCATCGGCCATTTTCATATTTTGTATCAAAGCATTCACATCATCGTCAATAATGCACCTCTCATTCTTATTCTTCATACATGCGTTACACGCCGTACAGCCTTGTATAGATTTATGGCCAATCGTAATAATATCTGTATCAATACCTTCTATGTCTAATTGTTCAGCTATTACATTTAAGGCTGAGTAAGTGTTACCCGTTTTGTGTGGGCTTCCATTAATTGCAAATACTTTCATAGTTTACACTTGTATTATGATAAATAGTAGAGTTAAGTATTTTGATTTAATAACTGCCAATAATATCGTGCATCACCTTATTTGTTCGTATAGCACTATCACCGGTGCTTACACAAGTGCCTATCCCTTGTAAGGATTCTACCACTTGTTTAATGAGGTTGTACTGGATGTTTTCAGGATTGAGGTAAGGAAATTCGGTTACGGCATTCTCTTTAAATAAAAGTATGGGTGTGTGCTTAAATCCAGAAAATGTGATTTTCCCTTTTGTTCCAACTATTTCGATAAGATCTTCGGAAACAGCTTCGTCACTCACAAAAGACCATATGCCAGTGCCTACAACGCCATTCTCAAACTGCATTGATGCACTAACAGTGTCTTCAACCTCATAATAACCAGCCCGATTGGTTGCAATTCCGTGTACGCGTTTGACGGGTCCAAAAATAAAGTCTAGATAATCTAATTGATGAGATGCCAGATCATAGAAAATACCACCACCTGACTGCTTGTTTTGTAAGCGCCATATGGTGTGTGGTGCTTCTTTTTCTAGGGTTGTTGCCGGTCGAATCAGACGGATATTTACGTACAAAGTTTGTCCGATAGCTCCCTCGTCGACAAGTTCTTTAACTTTTAGGAAACCTGGTAAAGTTCGCCTATAGTAGGCCACAAATAATGGAACTTTAGTCGTTTGACTTATCGACAGCATTTCAAGACATTGTTCGTAGGTGGCAGCCATGGGCTTCTCTACATAAACTGCTTTGCCCGCTTTCATGGCTTTTATTGCATATTCAGCGTGGTTGCCTGGCGGTGTAGCCACGTAAATAGCATTTACTGTAGGTTCGTTTATGAGTTCATCGGCACTGTTTGTCCATTTGGGTACCTTGTGGCGCAATGCATAAGCCTCAGCTTTTTCTGCATTACGCCGCATTACTGCTGATAAAGTACTACCAGAGACCTTATTAAAGGCAGGTCCACTTTTAACTTCTGTGACATTACCGCATCCTATAATACCCCACTTAATTCTTTTAAGCATGATTGGTTATTAATGTTTAAAGTCCACATTAATGTAACCATTTATTTTTTAAGAAAGTAGTCCGAATCAATCAATTTATTTTCATTATCAGCATATAAGGCATAGTTAAACCCTTTGTGTAAGCTATATGCACCTACTTCACCTGCTTTATTAATGGCAAGGTAGCCAATTTGGAAGTCTTGGTATCCAGGTATCTTCTTAACGATACGTTGAATTGCTTCTTCAACCGCCTCTTGTGGACTAAAACCCTGGTTCATAAGCTCCACTACAAGAAATGACCCTAAGGTTTTCATCACCAGTTCGCCCATTCCTGTGGCAACAGCACCTCCTACTTCATTATCGCAATACATGCCGGCTCCAATAATTGGGCTATCTCCTACTCTGCCATGCATTTTATAGGCTAAACCGCTGGTAGTGCACGCACCTGAAATGTTACCGACTTTATCGAGGGCTAACATGCCAATGGTATCGTGATTCTCAATGTTTATAACTGGCTTATAATCAGATGTTTTGCGCCATTCTTTCCATTGATTCTTAGCCTTCTCGGTTAATATGTTTTCTTCAATAAAACCTTCCTCTTTGGCAAATTGTAAGGCGCCATCACCCGCTAGCATAACATGTGGTGTTTTTTCCATGACGCGTCGAGCCACCGAAATGGGATGCATAATGTTCTCTAATGCGCACACAGCACCAGCATTGCCTGTTTCATCCATGATACAAGCATCAAGTGTGACTATGCCGTCTCTGTCAGGTCTACCGCCATAGCCAACACTCATATCTGTTGGGTCAGCTTCCACTACTTTTACACCTTGTTCAACGGCATCTAAAGCCCTTCCTCCACTGTTTAATACTTTCCAGCCTGCTTCATTGGCTTGCATACCATTTTTCCATGTTGATATGGCCAATGGCTTAGTAACGGATTTTTGAGGTGTTTTCTTTTCTTTTTCTTGACAAGATTGGTTGGCAGAAGCCAATACAGCTAGAGAAGCTAGACCCGTTTGTTTTATAAATTTTCTGCGCGAATTCATTTGAGAAATATTTTGATTGAATTTAACAACAATTTAGTTGAAGCTATTTTCGCTTCTGATGAGAATATTTACTTTTACTCATCAAATCAAATGTAACGAAAAATAGAACAGCATGACCCATTCCTGCAGCAGGCCACACCAAGATGAACATTTCTACGACATTATTGGTGATGTACATGGACACCACCTCGAACTGCAAGGATTGCTGATTAAGCTGGGTTACACTATCATTGGTGGTGTGTGGACGCATGCTTATCGTAAAGCTGTATTTGTTGGTGATTTCATCAATAGAGGCCCATCGAGCAAGGGCGTTATTCATACTATAAGAGATATGGTGCGTGCTGGTACAGCCTATGCTATTCTTGGTAATCATGAAATCAATGCCATAATGTATTTTACAGCTGATATTGATGGTGGCCCTATGCGTACGCCAGGGAATAATAACAAGCGTTTATTGGATCGTTTTGCATTAGAATATCAAGGTCATCCACAGGCCTTGCAGAAGGATATAAAATGGATGCGTACCTTGCCTTTGTTTCTTGAACTTGGTAGTATAAGAGTGGTACATGCCTATTGGAACGATGTACATATTGAGCAACTAAAGGGATTGTATAAAGGAGGTAAACTTCGTAAGCGTCATTTACGAGAGCTAGCCAATGAAGAATCGCTACTTCATACGGCCTTTGCGCAAACCACAAAAGGGATTGAATTATCGATGCCAGCGGATTTAGTAATCAAAGATTCTCAAAATATAAAACGGACAAACTTTAGAGTTAAGTGGTGGCTTGTGCCCTTAGGAAAAACCTTTAAAGAGCTTAGTTTTGGGAATAAGTTTTTATTGCCCGACTATACCATTCCATCGCAGCTTATTTCAGATTATGCTGTGTATAACAAAAAAGCTCCCATTGTATTTATTGGCCATTATTCGCTTATGAATACCTCTATGATAGCCACTAAAAATGTGTGTTGCGTTGACGCATGCATTGCCAATGGAGGTCGTTTAGCGGCATACCGCTACAATGGTGAAAATGAGCTTTATGAAAAGAATTTCGTCTTTCAACAGTTACCGCAATAAGGCGATTAAGCTATTTCCTTTTTACAAAAATTGCAACAACAGCTGAGGTCATTGCTCCCATCATAACTGCTCCTACCATGCTTTGCTTAATGTAACTGCTGAGATTAAAATAGGCTTCTGCGTCTTCTTGATTTAAATCGCCTTTATCCACCGTAAGGGCTATGACGTTCTCAAAGTAATTTGGGGATAAAAATTCATGCGTTAAGTATTGTCCTAATGGACTCAATAGTGAGACGATCACAGCGATTATTAAGCCACTAAAAAAGCCTTGAACCCATGTCATGGTACCGCCCAACCATTTGCGTTTGTCAATTAAGGCCAATACATAGACGATGATGGCTGGTATCGCAAAAAAATTGGTGAGAATATGATGCCGATCAATACGTTCGTCATGCAGTCCGATGTATTTTTCGAAGACGGTCCATAACAGTACAGCTGCAAAAAAGATAATGCCCCATTTGATTTCAATAGCATATTTTCTCATGATTTCAGTATTTTAATTAAACCAACGTCTAAGCTTATCGCTTTGTTTTGAATCTCATTTGTGTTTTATTAAAAGGCCTTGCGCAGTTGCAAGCTATAACACTGTTGATTACAAATAAAAAGAGCTAACCCGTAATGGATTAGCTCTCTCCCATAATTATGATAATAATTATTTATAGTTTATCAATGATGGCATTTAAAGTAGCACTTGGTCGCATAGCTTTCGCTGCCAATTCAAATACAGGTTGGAAATAACCACCCACGTCAACGGCTTTACCTTGAGCAGCATTTAATTCATCAACAACTTTTGCTTCGTTTGCACTTAGCTCTTTAGCAATGACTTCAAATTGACCTCTTAACTCAGTGTCTTTGTTCTGATTTGCCAATGCATTAGCCCAGTACATCGCTAGGTAAAAGTGACTGCCTCTGTTGTCTAATTCGTTAACCTTACGTGAAGGTGATTTGCGATTATCTAACAGCAAACCTGTTGCTTCATCTAACGTTTCTCCCAAAATTTGGGCTTTACTATTATTGGTTGTTGTACCTAAATGTTCAAGCGAAACGGCCAGAGCAAGGAACTCACCCAATGAATCCCATCTTAGGTGGCCTTCTTGTTCGAACTGTTGAACGTGCTTAGGAGCTGAACCTCCTGCACCTGTCTCAAATAATCCACCACCATTCATTAATGGTACGATCGAAAGCATTTTGGCACTTGTACCAACTTCTAATATTGGGAATAAATCAGTTAAGTAATCCCTTAATACATTACCTGTTACAGAAATGGTATCTTTTCCTTCGATAATACGATCAAGGGAGAAACGTGTGGCGCTAACCGGAGAAAGAATATGAATTTCTAATCCTGAAGTATCATGGTCTTTTAAATACTTGGTTACTTTTTTAATGAGCTCAGCATCATGAGCACGCTCACTATTTAACCAGAAAACAGCCGGTACACCTGTTGCTTTGGCACGATTAACAGCTAATTTTACCCAATCCTGAATAGGCGCATCTTTTACCTGACACATTCTCCAGATATCACCTTCGCTAACTTGGTGCTCTAAAAGGGTGTTATTGTTTTGATCTATAACACGGATTGTACCTGAACCTGGTATTTGGAATGTTTTATCGTGCGATCCATACTCCTCAGCCTTTTGAGCCATAAGACCTACGTTTGAAACACTTCCCATTGTGGTTGGGTCAAATGCACCATTTTTCTTACAAAAATCAATAGTTTCTTGATATACACCTGAGTATGAGCGGTCAGGAATAATAGCCAAGGTGTCTTTTAGTTCGCCATCAGGCCCCCACATTTGTCCTGAAGTGCGAATAGCTGCAGGCATTGACGCGTCAATAATAACATCGCTGGGTACATGTAAGTTTGTGATGCCTTTGTCTGAATTAACCATCGCTAACTTAGGACGCTTATCGTAACATGTATTTAAGGCCGCAATAATTTCATCTTTCTGTGCAGTAGGTAGTTTTTCAAGCTTAGCATAAACATCACCTAAGCCATTGTTGGCTGATATGCCTAACTCCTGGAAGATAGAACCATATTTTTCAAATACTTCTTTAAAATAAACTTCAACCACTTGACCAAAGATGATAGGGTCTGACACCTTCATCATGGTAGCCTTAAGGTGTACAGAGAGTAAAACATCATCTTCTTTAGCCTTATTAATAGCCGTTTCTAAAAACGATCTTAGGGCTTGCTTGCGCATTACCGAAGCATCAATTATTTCACCTGCTAGTAAAGCTACTTTTTCTTTAAAAACTTTTACTTCGCCATTTTCAGCTGTAAACTCAATTTTTGCACTGCCAGCATCAGAAATGGTCGTTGATTGCTCACTGCCGAAAAAGTCACCTTCGGGCATGCTGGCAATATTAGATTTTGATTGTGACGACCATGCTCCCATCGAATGGGGGTTCTTTTTGGCGTAATTTTTAACCGCCTTAGGAGCTCGCCTATCCGAATTACCTTCACGTAATACTGGATTTACAGCGCTACCTTTAATTTTATCATATCGTCCCTTTATTTCTTTTTCTTCTTTGGTTTTCGGCTCTTCAGGGTAGTCAGGTAATTTATAGCCTTTTGCCTGTAGCTCCTTTATTGCCCCTTGCATTTGAGGAATAGAAGCACTGATATTAGGCAATTTAATAATATTGGCCTCAGGTGTTTTAGCCATTTCACCAAGTTCAGATAAAGCATCTGCTATCTTCTGATCATCAGATAAAAAATCTGGGAAATTGGCTATAATACGCCCAGCAAGAGAAATGTCTCTTGTTTCAACTGCTACACCAGCTGTTTTTGTAAAAGACTCAACAATAGGTAGAAAAGAATAAGTTGCCAATGCTGGAGCTTCGTCCGTTTTTGTGTAAATGATCTTCGGGGTCTGTGTTTTCATTATAATAAAACTTATATGGATAAATGATTATTGTTTAGTTCTTAAGGCCATTGTGCTTACAAGCCTTGCTAATTAAAAGCTTCAATTACAATTGCCTATACAAATCTACAGCATTTGTTAAACTACAACCTGATTAATCTCATGAATTAGATAAATTTTTCTTTAATAAAAAATCAATCAGATTATCAGTTGATTACAGGCGAGCTTTCTTCAAACTATGCTTAATAACAGTTTTTTGTTAAATGATGTACTTACTCTAAATCAAGATTAAACTCTTTCTTGAACATAGCTAAGGCCGGATTCTTGGTGCTCATTTCCTTAAATTTGTCGGCTACAGTAAAGGCTTTTTTAGGGCCACTTTCTGCACCAATAGCTACTTCCATACTAATTTGGATGTGCGCATTTTTCAAATTTCGTCGTAAGTAAGAAAGAATATTAGCCCTTTCTTTAACCAGCTCATGTTCCTGTGTTTTGTTTCTTAGTTGGATTAAGAGATTAACCTTATCTACTAATTTTGGTTGATGGTTTTTTACAATGGTATGAAACCTTGGGTGAGCTTCGTGAAGTCGCGCAAAACGGCGCCATACTTCATTGAGCTTCTCCTGATTAAAAGCATCGTTCCATGAAAGGTCAATGGGTTCTTCAACAACTTGTTTTACATCTTTTTTCTGTTGACTTACGGGTGCTTGTTGCACCTTTTGAGCGAGGCTTTTAAGCGAAAACGACTTTAATCCACTATTAACGTTACTATTAGTCGTATTAGATGCAGGAGCAGCTTTGCTTACCACCTTAGGCGTTTGTACTGTATTTTGCTGGGGAGTATTATTTGCTTTAGGTTTGGCTTGCACCTTACCTACCGTTTGAATAGGAATAACATCAGACGGTTTTACTTTTTTTTTTCAGTTACGATACGAGCTAAACGTATAAGCGCAAATTCAATGTGTAAACGTTTGTTTTTAGCTGCTCGGTATTGTTGTTCACTGTCATTAATAATCTTAAGAGCCTCGTATAAGAAATCAACAGAGCATTTTCCTGCTTGTGCTGTGTATTTCTCCATTGTGCTCTGCCCTACCTCAAGTAGACCAGCCGTACTGGCGTCACGACACATGAGTAAGTCACGCATGTGGCTATTTAAACCAGTCATAAAATGCTGTGCATCGAAACCTTTTAACAAGATGTCATTAAAAACTAAAAGCCCTTGCTTGTAATCTTCGGCAAGAAAAGCATCGGTAAGTTTAAAATAATAATCGTAGTCTAGCACGTTAAGGTTCTCAATAACTTGCTGATAGGTGATTTCTTTACCCGAGAAAGCCACAATCTGATCAAAAATAGATAAGGCATCACGCATGGCACCATCTGCTTTTTGGGCTATAACAGCTAAGCCTTCATCTTCAACCTTTACCTGTTCACTTTCGGCCACATATTTTAAATGTCCTACCGCATCGCCAATGGTTATGCGGTTAAAGTCAAAAATTTGACAGCGCGATAATATGGTTGGCAGTATTTTGTGCTTCTCGGTTGTGGCTAAAATAAATATAGCATGGCGCGGAGGTTCCTCTAAAGTCTTAAGAAAGGCATTAAAAGCAGCTTGTGATAACATGTGAACCTCGTCAATGATATACACAGAATAGGCTCCCAATTGAGGAGGAACACGCACCTTATCGATCAAGCTTCGGATATCATCTACCGAATTATTACTCGCAGCATCCAATTCATGAATGTTATACGATCTGTTATCGTTAAATGATAAACATGATTCACACGCGTTACACGCTTCAAAATCATCAGATATATTAGAGCAATTGATCGTTTTAGCAAAAATACGTGCACAGGTGGTTTTTCCAACTCCACGCGAACCACAAAACAGATACGCATGCGCTAAATGATTGCTTTTTATCGCATTCTTTAACGTTGTGGTAATGTTGCTTTGTCCAACTACTGATCGGAACGTCGCGGGTCTGTATTTTCTTGCTGAAACAATGTATTCCATTTGCTTATTTATCTGCGATCACAAATATATAATTTCTCATTGCCTTGCGCAATTGAGCACACGATAAGTTATTAACAATGCAAGGCAAGTGCTTGTTTTATAGTGTCTTTTCTATAAAATATAAATTCTTATTTCTTGCCGCTACCTTTAAAGTAATCTTCCTTTTCGGCAAACAAGACATTAAAAGTAGTTAAGCTACCATAGGCCCTGGTAATGTATTGTTGAATGTGTACTTTTTCCTCCTCATTAAGGCTTGCCGATGAGTTGATGTTTTGCTCCAAAACACGTAAGCGATCTCGTACCATGGTTATTTTTTTAAAGAAAACATCCATCGGAATCTCTTTGTCTTGAAGTGTATCACTTGAAGGTTGCAGAATAACTTTACCTCCTAACCATTTCTGCCCAAGCTCTACTTCAGCAGGCAAAGCTCCGTACTCATCTAACACTGAAGCAACAGCTTGACGTAAGTCACGTGCCGTAACGGTTTCTACCTGGCCTTCATCTGGACTTTCAAGAATGGTTAAGTTTGTACTTGTTTTCGGAATTTCCATTTTACCACCCTCTTCAAAATAAACGGTGTAAACACCAAGGTTAATTTTTGCGATAATACCTTCACCATATCTGGGGTGCTCTACTCGTGTTCCTATTTTAATATCTATTGTATCCATTGCAATGATTGTCTAACTTGCCAAATAATGGCACGATTTTTATTGACTAATTTAGCGAAACAATCTAAAACGGGAATATAATGGAGAAGTTATTTATTACATTGATCGTAGCAACGATGCTTGTCAGTTGTAAATCAACACATGGTGTTGCTAAAGCAGATACAGCTGAATTGAAAGCCAATATGGTTAGTGAGCAATTTGTTGAGGCGAATAAATGGGAACTTGTAAAATTTAAGGGTGCTAATCCTAAAGAAATGGGCTTTACTCATAAAACACCAACGCTTGTGATCAATAAATCGGAGAATCGTGTTGGTGGCAACAGTGGATGTAATTCTTTTGGAGGAGAACTAATTATAGAAGATAATACCATTCGGTTTGATAAGATATTTTCGACTAAAATGTATTGTGATGGCGTGCCTGAGCGTGAGTTCTTTCAACTCTTAGAGCATTCTCTACAATATCAATTTGAGGCTAATACGCTTCAGTTATTGAAGGAAAATACAGTTGTTCTGGAGTTTAAAAAGGTAGAATAAGGTAATTATTCGAATGGTGCTAATGAATTAGGATCCGATTATTATTGAGTATTATGCCAATAGTGATCGGATCCTTATGTTTTGGTCTACTTAGCTATTCCAAATAGGTCATAGTCTTCAGAGTCTGTAATCTCCACTTGGTAGAACTCTCCAATTTCAAGCACTTTGTTATCTTCTTTGTGCAGCAACACTTCTTGATCTACTTCTGGTGAATCAAATTCTGTTCGGCCAATAAAGTAATCACCCTCTTCCCTGTCGATAATGACTTTAAGTGATTGTCCTACTTTCTCTGCATTTTGTTCTTTGGCTATACCATTCTGAATCTCCATGATGCGATCTGCACGTTCTTGCTTGACTTCATCAGGTACATCATCCTTGTATTTTTTAAAGGCATAGGTATCATCCTCATGCGAATATGGAAAAACACCTAGACGTTCGAACCTCACATCTTTAACAAACTGCTCCATCTCTGCAAAATCCTGCTCTGTTTCGCCTGGGTGACCAGTGATAAATGTGGTGCGGAGGTGAATACCTGGTACTTGATTACGCATTTCTTCAATCAAACGATAAGTTTGGCTCTTGCGCACATTGCGGCGCATTAACTCAAGCATGTTGTCGCTAATGTGTTGTAAGGCAATGTCTAGGTAATTACAAACCTTTGGGTTTTCCTGCATCACTTTTAGTACATCAAGCGGAAAGCCTGCAGGATAGGCATAATGCAGGCGTATCCATTCAATACCATTTATTTTGGCCAATTCATCTACAAGATGCGGTAATTTATAGTCTTTATATAGATCATAACCATAGAAGGATAAATCTTGGGCGATAACCTGTAGTTCTTTAACACCAGTATCGCTTAAACGCTTCGCTTCATCAATTAAATCTTCTATTTTCCGACTTTGGTGCTTCCCGGTAATTAAGGGAATAGCACAGTAGCTGCAAGTGCGGTTACAACCTTCAGAAACCTTTAAATAAGCGTAGTGATTTGGCGTTGTTAAGGAGCGCTCATTCATCAAATCACGACGGTAGGTAGCTCCTACTTCAGATATAATCTCTTTCCAGTTAAACTTACCAAAGAATTTATCAACCTCTGGTAACTCTTTTTTTAATTGACCAGGATAACGCTCTGACAAACATCCCATTACGTAAAGCTGTTTGATGTCTCCACGTTTTTTAGCTTCAACAAACTGTAATATGGTGTCAATAGATTCTTCTTTGGCATCGCCAATAAAACCACAGGTGTTAACAATGGCTACTTCACTATCTGGCACTTCAGGATCGTGTGCCACCTTAATGCCATTGGCTTTAAACTGACGAATCAAAAACTCACTATCAACCAAGTTTTTGGAACACCCCATTGTCACTACATCCACTCGCTTTCCTTTTGGCACTGCCATACTATTAATTTAGGTACTGAAATATTTAAATTATTGTCAAAAAAAGCTGTTTATAAAACAGCTTGATTATTTTTATCTAAACAAGGAATCAACAAACTCGTTTCGATTAAAAACTTGTAAGTCATCAATGCCTTCTCCTATTCCTATGTATTTAACCGGTATACTAAACTGGTCGGATACTCCAATTACAACACCACCTTTAGCGGTACCATCCAATTTTGTAATGGCCAAAGCCGATACTTCGGTAGCTAAGGTAAATTGCTTGGCCTGCTCAAATGCATTTTGACCTGTAGAGCCATCAAGTACCAAAAGAACCTCATTGGGTGAATTAGGTACAATTTTCTGCATAACACGCTTCACCTTGGTTAACTCATTCATAAGGTTAACTTTATTGTGAAGACGACCAGCGGTATCAATAATTACAACATCGGCCCCTTGGTTTTTAGCTGATTCAAGCGTGTCAAACGCAACAGATGCCGGATCGGATCCCATACTTTGTTTAACGATTGGCACGTCCACACGTTCGGCCCACACCACCAATTGATCGATGGCAGCAGCTCGAAAGGTATCAGCGGCGCCTAAAACCACCTTTTTACCCGCTTGTTTGAATTTATTGGCCAATTTACCAATGGTGGTTGTTTTACCAACGCCATTAACACCAACTACCATAATCACATAAGGGTAGTCGCTTTTGGGCAATTCAAACTGATTAACATCGGAACTTTCATTCTCCGAAAGTAGTTCAGCAATTTCCTCGCGTAATATATCGTTTAGCTCATTAGTGCTAAGGAATTTATCCTTGGCCACACGGGCCTCTATGCGCTCAATGATTTTAAGTGTAGTGTCAACCCCAACATCAGAAGTAATTAGAATTTCTTCCAAGTCGTCAAGAACTGAATCGTCAACTTTTGTTTTACCAACAACAGCGCGAGTCAATTTCTTAAGTACACTTTCCTTTGTTTTGGCCAGTCCTTTGTCTAGACTTTCTTTCTTAGCTTTTGAGAAGCTCCCAAATAAACCCATGAATATTATATTTTGAGGCCTAAAGATATAAAATAGTTACTTAGTAATTAGTCTGTAAGCCATAGATTTTAGTGCCATTGGCATAGATTTATAATCTATGCTTACAAAACACAAAAAAGCTCTCGTAATATACGAGAGCTTTAATGATATAAGGTATATTCAAAAATTACTTCTTGAAATATTCTTTTGTCATTTCGTTTGGTACAATCTCTTCACGAAAAGTATAAGCTCCTGTTTTTGGAGATTTTACCAT
>Ga0193951_1001034_pt1 | contig 12469 bp, 5 predicted proteins | sample BB_2_MG_FD_140370 | JGI IMG/M metagenome (GOLD analysis project Ga0193951, IMG submission 140370) | Microbial mat bacterial communities from the Broadkill River, Lewes, Delaware, United States - BB_2_MG | ecosystem: Environmental > Aquatic > Freshwater > River > Microbial mats | place: USA... | reverse complement strand
TGTGGGTTAAAGCAATGCATATAAAAATCAAAAACATATAAATATGTACAGAACACATACTTGTGGAGAATTACGCATATCTAACCTAAATCAAGAGGTTACTCTTAGTGGTTGGGTACAGCGTGTTCGCAATTTAGGAGCGATGACTTTTGTTGATTTACGTGACCGTTATGGTATTTCGCAATTATTTTTCGACGAAAATATTTCGGCTGAACTTAAAAATAAACTTGATTCTTTGGGTCGCGAATATGTTATTCAAGCTAAAGGAACAGTTATTGAAAGAGCTAGCAAAAACAACAAAATTCCAACTGGCGAAATAGAGATTAAAATCAGCGATATCACTGTTTTAAACGAATCGCAAACTCCTCCTTTCACTATTGAAGATAAAACTGATGGAGGAGACGAACTTCGAATGAAATATCGTTACTTAGATATCCGTCGTAATCCAGTACGTCAAGGTTTAGAGCTGCGTCACAGAGTTGGACAAGAGGTTCGAAAATACTTAGATGGACAAAACTTTATGGAGATAGAAACACCTGTACTTATTAAATCTACTCCAGAAGGTGCTCGTGACTTTATTGTTCCGTCGCGTATGAATCCTAATCAGTTTTATGCTCTTCCTCAATCACCACAAACATTTAAGCAGCTGCTTATGATTGGTGGTTGCGACAGATATTTTCAAATTGTAAAATGTTTCCGCGACGAAGATCTTCGAGCCGACCGTCAACCTGAGTTTACTCAAATTGACTGCGAAATGTCGTTTGTTGATCAGGACGATGTTACAAACATGTTTGAAGGAATGACAAAACACCTGTTTAAAGTAGTTAAGAATATTGAACTTGGTGATTTTCCAAAAATGACTTACGCAGATGCTATGAAGTATTATGGTTCAGACAAACCAGATATCCGTTTCGGAATGCGATTTGTTGAACTTAAAGAAATTGTTGACGGTAAAGACTTTATTGTATTCGACTCTGCAGAGTATGTTGGGGGTATATGCGCAGAAGATTGCAGCGAATACACTCGTAAACAATTAGACGAACTTACAAAGTTCGTTCAGCGTCCACAGGTTGGTGCAAAAGGATTAGTTTATGTAAAATGTAATACCGACGGTACTTTTAAATCGTCTGTTGATAAGTTTTACTCGCAAGAAGATATAAAAACATGGGCAGATGCTATGAACGCAAAGCCAGGCGACCTACTACTTATTTTAGCTGGTGACAAATCGAAAACACAAAACGCTCTTAACGAACTTCGTCTGCACATGGGTAAAGAACTTGGATTACGTAATCCAAACGAATTTGCCCCAATGTGGGTTGTAGACTTCCCTCTTTTAGAGTGGGACGAGGACAATAATCGTTTCCATGCTATGCACCATCCTTTCACTTCGCCAAATCCAAGCGATATGCATCTTTTCGATACTGATCCTGGTAAGGTTAGAGCTCGCGCTTACGACCTTGTTATTAATGGTGTTGAAATTGGTGGTGGATCAATCCGTATTCACAACACCGAGCTTCAGAAAACAATGTTTAAACACTTAGGTTTTTCAGACGAAGAGGCTCGCGAGCAATTTGGATTTTTAATGGATGCATTCCAATATGGTGCACCACCACACGGCGGTGTTGCTTTTGGTTTCGACAGATTAGTCTCTATGTTTGCAGGTCAGGATTCTATCCGCGACTTTATTGCATTCCCAAAAAACAATCACGGTCGCGACGTTATGATCGATGCCCCATCAATGGTTGCCGATGCACAGTTACAAGAATTGTTTCTTGCTCTAAAAAAACCAGATACCAACAATTAAACCTTACTTGGTTTAAGGCATCTTAACATCCGAAATAGATATAATTGAGATCTTTATAGATCTCAATTATTATTATAAACACAATCATCATGAATATTACTAAATTTTTTGCCTATGCATTAGTAGGCGCTACTCTTATGAGCACAACACTTAATGCAAAAGAGACAACTAAAAGCAGAGACGAAATTGCTGCTGAGTATAAATGGAATTTCTCTGACATCTATCCTTCATGGGAAGCATGGCAAGCCGATTTCGATCAGTTAATGACAAAAATGGATGAAGTTGCAGCCTACAAAGGAACTATTTCTAAAAGCGCTGCTAATCTTGCTAAAGCATTAAAAACACAAGACGAACTTAGCGTTATTGCTTATAAGGTTTACTTGTACCCAATGCTTCAAAAAGATGTTGATACTCGCAACATGGAGGCATTAGGAAAACTTCAACAAGTACAAATGGCTTTTGCTAAATTTGGCGTTGCTACAGCTTGGATTACTCCAGAATTGTTAACAATTCCTCAGGAAACAATGATGAAGTGGATTGCTGAGACTCCAGAGCTTAAAGATCAAAAATTTGGAATGGAAGATATGTACCGTAATCAAGAGCGTGTAATGTCTGAAGACAAAGAGAAAATTGTTTCTTATTTTGGTCCAACATCGGGTACAGCTTCTAGCGTATATAGTTCATTAACTACTGCTGATGTTGAGTTTCCAACTATCAAACTAGCTAATGGCGAAGAGGTAACTCTTACTCACGGTGCATACTCAAAAATTCTTTCTACAGATAACAATCGCGAAAACCGTAAAGCTGCTAAAGAAGCTTATGAGCCTGTTTATCGTAAAAAGCTTAACACTATTGCTTCTATTTACAAAGGTATTGTTGATAACGATTGGGCACACGCTCAAGTTCGTGGTTACAACTCTTGTTTAGAAGCTGCATTAGATGGCAACAACATACCAACTGATGTTTACTTAAATCTTATTAACACTGTTAAAGAAAACACAGCTCCTCTTCAGCGTTACCACAAGGTGCGTGCTCAAATCCTAAATCTAGAAGGTGACTACCATGGTTATGACAGTCGCATATCTATTAGCGATTTTGAAAAGAAATATCCATACGACGAGGCTAAAGAAATGGTTGTAGAAGCTGTTAAACCTTTAGGAGAAGACTACAATGTAAAAATCAAAAAAGCTATCGCTAATGGCTGGTTAGATGTTTACGAAACACCAGGAAAACGTTCAGGAGCTTACTCTATAAATGTATATGGCGTTCACCCATTCATGTTATTAAACTACAACGGAACAATGGACTATGTGTTTACTCTTGCTCACGAGCTTGGTCACACACTTCACTCAATGTTATCTAGCGAAAATCAACCTTTTTCTACTCACAATTACACTATTTTTGTTGCCGAGGTAGCATCTACTTTCAACGAAAGATTAATGTTAGACCACATGCTTAGCAACACTAAAGATCCACACGAGCGTATCGCTCTTCTTCAACAAGCTATCGAAGGAATAACTGGTACTTTCTATGCACAAGCTATGTTTGCCGATTTCGAATATCAAGCTCACTCATTAGCAGAGCAAGGTAAGCCTATCACTGCCGAGAGTCTTTCAGCTATTTGCGACGACCTTGACAAAGCATATTACGGCGATGCATTTGTAAAAGACAACAATAAGCCAAGCATGTTCTGGGCTCGTATTCCTCACTTTTACAACTCTCCGTTCTACGTTTATCAGTACGCTACATGTTTTGCATCGTCTGCCGAAATATACAATAAAGTAACTACTGGCAAGAAAAAAGATCGCAAGATTGCTCTTGAAAAATATATCACTCTTCTTAAATCGGGAGGAAATGACTATCCAATGAATCAACTTAAAAAAGCAGGTGTTGATTTGTCTACAAAAGAGCCTATTTTAGCTATTATTAATCAATTAGATAATCTTGTAACTCAACTTGAGCAAGAGGTTGCCAAACTTAAATAATAACAAACCATAATATATAAAAAGAGCCTGTAATTAATTGCAGGCTCTTTTTATTAATAATCAAACTAACACTTCTAAAATTGTGTCGGTATTTTGAATTAGTGATTTCCACATTGATGATCGTGGTTATGATCGTGATTATGTGCACATGTATCGTTTTGACCTTTGTAGCCATTTAAAAGATAATCATTAACAACTTCAGAAATTGCACCACTATAACCGCTAAAAACATCAATACCTGCATTGTTTAAGACATTACGAGCACCTTGACCAATTCCTCCCGAAAGCATAACCTTAACACCATGACTAGCTAATATGGGAGCAATATTTGATTTACATCCACATCCTTGTGGCGAGTCCATACGCTCGGTTGTTAATACTGTGTTGTCTTCACCTACAGTAATTATTGTGTAATATTGACAGTGTCCAAAATGGCTATCAACTTTTCCCCCATCTGTTGGGATTGCAATTTTTTTCATAAGTGTATAATTTTATTATTGTCTGTTAATATTAAAAATAAAATACGAATATAGGAATATGCTCATATAAAACATACTTCAATCAAAAAATAATTATCTAATATATTTTTTTTATAAAAGCATTACATCTAATTGTCAAATAAATTAGTTAGCAAAAAGGTTGTCACAAGATAATATCATCAAATTAAAACCTAGCGAGAAATAATTATAATAAGTTGACTAGAACATTACTTCCACATATCAACTCAATCAGTAATCACGGTTTAACACAGTCTTAACAACCAAATATTTTCAAGTCTTTGATTTGTAATTTCTTTTAAAACCGTGTGTTTTGGGGCTTTATTTAATTTCTTTTAAAAAAAGTTATAAAAACATTTGCAATCCACTTTGTTATATATTAATTTTTAAGTCGATTTTAAAACCAAAAACTGACAATTATGATCAAATTCAACATCAAAAAACTAAGAAATCGTGAATTGCTAAGCTATTTAAATCGATTATTAGAAATTATTAGCGGTGGCAGTTCAGAAAAATTACAGTTACCTAGCTTTAATGCTCGATTAACAAAGGTTATTAACTCTATTATTAAATTCTCAGGTAAAATTAATACAAACATTTATACTGACGATATTGAGGATAAAGATGCTTTACGAGACAGAGCTTTTGTTGCCTTTAGAGGATATATTGAAGTATGTACTAAACGAATGAGTGTTGACTGGAATGCAGATGCATACTTAATTCTTGATATTATTAAAAATAATAATTGGAATTTATATAAAGAAAATTACGATTTAGAAAGCGGATCTCTATCGAAACTATTTATTGATTTAGAAAGAACAGAAGTAACTCAGGCAATTGACAATATACTTGCAACAGAATGGTTACACGAACTAAAAATTGCTGAGAATAACTTTATTAAAGCTGTAGAAGCTCGAGATAAGTTTGGGGTTTCAAATACTTATATAACTAAAACTAACGAAATAAGAAACGAGTCTAAACAATTAATCTCAGATATCTGGAATTATACAGATGTTTTAAAAAGAATGTCGCCAAGCACTGAATTAACAGTTTTAGAATTGCGTTTGAATGAACTTAATAAAGATTTTGCTAATAGAATTGCCATTCGCGAAGGAAGAAAAAACACTGAAAAACTGGTTAAATAAAGTATAGGTTTAGTTTAGAAATAACAACATGAACAAATCTGACGGGAGTTACATTTGTTCAGTATCAATAGGGTTGCAAAGGGTGGCAACCCTTTTTATATCATACTATTCTAAACAAAAAAACACCTCTTCGATACTACTCTGTATAGACATCAGAATATAAAAACAAATTCACTTACACAGATTCTAAGACACTACCGAAACTAACCTATTTATATAGTAAAATACTCTTTTCGCAATGTGAAAAGAGTATTTTATTAAAAAAGTGTGCAAAAGTACAATGCATACAGCCCATCATAATTATAAAATGGCATTTTTGAAATGACAAATTGCCATTTCTCTTCTAAGATCATAATAAAGACATAACAAAATCTCTATTTATTTAGTAAAATGCATTTTTTACAATGTAAAAAGATCATTTTATTAAAAAAATATGCAAAAGTACAATGCATACAGGCCATTGTAATTATAAAATGGCATTTTTGAAATGATAAATTGCCATTTCTCTTCTAAGATCATAATAAAGACATAACAAAATCTCTATTTATTTAGTAAAATGCATTTTTTACAATGTAAAAAGATCATTTTATTAAAAAAATGTGCAAAAGTACAATGCATACAGCCCAATATTATAAAATGGCATTTTTGAAATGATAAATTGCCATTTCTCTTCTAAGATCATAATAAAGACATAGCAAATGATCTATTGAAATAGTAAAATGCATTTTTTACAATGTAAAAAGATCATTTTATAAATAGAATATACAAAAGTACAATGTATTATCAACTAGGTTTAAACTAAAACTCTTATAATTTGTCTATCTATCTGTTGAAACTAACTTAAAATAATTATAATGGTAAGAAAAACAATTATTACAGCAGTGGTCGCACTGTTTGCTTCTATAGCTATAGGGCAAACAAACGAGGCTCTGTGGCTACGTTACCCAGCCATTTCGCCCGATGGGCAAACAATAGTTTTTAACTATAAGGGTGATATTTACAAAGTAGATGCAAAAGGAGGTGAAGCTACACCGTTAACCATGCATCAAGAATACGACTATAATCCTATTTGGTCGCCCGATGGAAAAACAATAGCTTTTGCATCGCTTCGCAATGGCAATGCCGACATTTATGTTATCTCGGCAAAAGGAGGAATGGCAAAACGAGTTACAACAAACTCGGCAAACGAAATTCCTACATCATTTACTCCCGACGGAAAAAACATTCTTTTTTCGGCTCAAATAATGGACAACAAAGACAACGTTATTTACCCAAGTGGTGCAATGAGCGAATTATATAGTGTTCCTGTAAATGGTGGCCGTACAAAACAAATTCTATCGGTTCCTGCTTTAAAAGCAAAGTACAATACCGATAAAACAAAGTTAATTTACGAAGATGTAAAAGGCTACGAAGACAATTGGCGTAAACACCACACTTCGGCTGTAACACGCGACATTTGGGTTTACGATGTAGCTACAGGTAAACACACACAAGTTAGTCCTTTTAATGGCGAAGATCTTGATCCTGTTTTAGGAAACAACAACACATTCTATTATCTAAGCGAAAAATTCGGCACATTTAATGTTGTTAAATCATCGCTTAACGCTCCTGAGCAAGTAACAGCAATCACAAACCATACAGTACACCCTGTTCGTTTCTTATCAAAATCAAACGACAATACATTGTGCTATAGCTACAATGGAGAAATTTATACCGTAAAAGAAGGAGCAACACCTCAAAAAGTAAGCGTTTCTGTTTTTTCAGACGAGAAAACAAACAATATAGAGTTTTTAACAAACCCTGGAAATGCCACTGAGATGGCTGTTTCGCCAGATGGTAAAGAAGTTGCTTTTATTATCAGAGGCGATATTTTTGTTACTTCGGTAGAGTATCGCACAACAAAACAAATTACCAATACTCCAACACAAGAGCGTTCAGTAAGTTTCGACCCTAAAGGACGTTCATTATTGTATGCAGGCGAACGCGATGGTAGTTGGAATTTATACAAAACATCGATTAAACGCGATGAAGAGAAAAATTTCACTTCGGCAACATTATTAACAGAAGAGATTGTTCTTATTGATGCTCACGAAACATTTCAACCTGCTTTCTCGCCTGATGGTAAAAAAATTGCTTATTTAGAAGACCGAGTTACTCTTAAAGTTCTTGATCTTAAAACAAAAGAGAGCAAAACTATTCTACCAGAAAAATATAATTTCTCGTATTCAGATGGCGACCAATCGTTTGAGTGGTCACCTGACGGAAAATGGATTATTGCATCTTTCGACGACAAACAAAGCTGGCCTGCTTCTGATATAGCACTTATTAATGTAGAGTCAGGAGAGATACACAATCTTAACGAAAGCGGTTATAGCGAAGGTGGAGCTAAATGGATGATGAATGGCGAGATGATTATATGGCAATCAGACAAAAATGGATATCGCTCACATGGTAGCTGGGGTTCACACTCCGATGTTTATGGTATGTTTTTAACTCAAGAAGCTTACGATAAGTTTACAATGAGTAAAGAAGAATACGAAGCATATAAAGAGTCGGAAAAAGATAAAAAGAAAGACGACAAAAAAGAGGATAAGAAAGACGATAAGAAAAAATCGAAAAAAGGTGATAAGAAAGACGACACTCTAAAACCAATTAAAATTGATTTTAAATATCTTCAGGATCGTGTTGCTAGATTAACAATTCACTCATCAAATTTATCAGATGCAGTAGTAACACCAGATGGTTTGCAACTATACTATTTAGCTCGATTTGAAGAAGGTTTCGACCTTTGGCTACACGACTTTAAAGAAGATGAGACAAAACTTGTTATGAAGCTTTCGGGATGGTCAGGCGGCATGCAACTTGACAAAGAAGGTAAGAATGTATTCTTATTCTCTGGTAGCGGAATGGTAAAAATAAATTTATCGTCGAAAAAACAAGAGCGAATTTCTTATACAGCTCAAATGCAACTTGACCAAAAAGGAGAACGCGATTATATGTTCGAACATATGTGGCGTCAGGTTCGCGAAAAATTTTATGTTAAGAATCTTCACGGTGTTGATTGGGATTTAATGAAAAAAGAGTACGGAAAATTCCTTCCTCACATAAACAACAATTACGACTTCTCTGAAATGGCAAGCGAAATGCTTGGAGAACTTAATGCATCGCATACAGGCTGTTTCTACCGTGGACATATCGACGGTGCAGACAAAACAGCCAATTTCGGTGTTTTCTTCGACGAAAACTACTCTGGTAATGGTCTTAAAATATCAGAAGTTATCGAACGTGGACCTCTTTCGAAAGTAAAAACAAATGTTCAAGCAGGAGTTATCATCGAAAAAATTGATGGTATTGAAATTACACCAGATATGGATTACTATCCATTATTAAATCATAAAACTGGCAAAAACGTTCTTGTAAGCTTCTTCAATCCAGACACTAAAAAACGTTGGGACGAAGTTATTAAACCAATAAGCCAAGGACATTTAAATAGTTTACTATATAAGCGTTGGGTAGAGAACCGTAAAGAAGAAGTTAAACGTTTGTCAAATGGTCGTTTAGGATATGTTCATGTTAAAGGAATGAACTCACAAAGTTTCCGTGAGGTTTATGCTGAAGCAAAAGGACGTTATAATAATTGTGAAGCTCTAATTGTAGATACTCGCTTTAACGGCGGAGGTTGGCTACACGACGATTTAGCTACTTTCTTAAACGGAAAACACTATGCCGATTTTGTACCACGTGGCCGCAAAGTAGGAAGCGAACCTATTAACAAGTGGGCAAAACCATCGGTTGTATTAATCAGCGAAAGTAACTACTCCGATGCTCATGGTTTCCCTTTCACTTACCGTGCTCTTAACATTGGTAAAACTATTGGTATGCCTGTTCCTGGAACAATGACAGCTGTTTGGTGGGAAAGACTTCAAGATAATACTACAACATTTGGTATTCCTCAGTTAGGAATGAGAGATATGAACGGGAACTTACAAGAAAACTTCCAATTCGAACCAGATATTAAAGTTGCTCAAGATAAAGATGTGGTTGTTAAAAATCGCGATCAACAAATTGAGAAAGCCGTTGAAGAACTTTTAAAAAATCTTTAACGTGTAAACACTAGAAAATACGGGGTTGTCGTTACAGACAACCCCTTTTTATTTATACCTAGTCACATACAAGGCTTTTATAATAAAAAATAATTATTACTTTTAAAGGTGTATTTAATATAAACCAACCCTGAAATTAAAATGACACCTCCTAACCCTAATACAACTCTTTTTAGTAAAAATAAAAAAGAGTTACTCTCGGCAGAGGTAATTAGTATTGTAAAATCTGTGTATGATAACAGTGGTATACCTGTTGCAATAATAAACAAAAGCTTTATATATGAATATGCAAACGATTCATATTACAAAAACTTCACCATTTCGAGCAAACAAATAATTGGGCAAAGTATTGATAATATTGTTGGAACCGATTTTTTTAAAAACCATCTTAAACACAACCTCTATAAAGTATTACAAGGAGAATCTTTATCTATTGAATTTCCACCTCAAACAAGTAATTTATATACACATGGATTAATAAAAAGAGATTTAAGTCCCATAAAAAACCATAAAAACGAGATTGTTGGTATCATACTAAGTACACCTATCAATCCTTTTCACAATTCAATAAAAGACGAAATAATAAGAAATGTAAACAGATGGAACGCTATTGCAAATTCTGTTGATGACATTATCATGATATTAAACCAAGAATTGCAAATTGTATTTGTCAACAATAAAGGAACTCAAAGCTTTGGTTTAAAAAGCAATTCTTTGTCAACCTATGCTTTTTTAGATCTTTTCCCATCGCTAAACAGCCTATTTATTGATTATTCAAAAAAAGTTACATTTTCGAAAAAAGACAAACACTACTCTGTTAAAGCAACTAGAGTATACGACTCTCCTTTTGACGAAGATTATACAATGGTTGTATTTAAAGATGATTCTGAATTAATAAACTATAGTAAGGAACTAAAAAACAATCAGGAATTACTAAAAATAAAAAACACCGAATACTTAAGACTAAACTCCGATTTACAGATTAAAAATCTAAGAATAGAAAATATTGTAAAAAATCTGGAGATAAGTAAAAACAATTATAAACAACTATTTAACCAAATGAACAGTGCATTAAAAGTATTAATGCCTATTCATAACACTTCTGGCCATATTTTCGATTTTATTATTACCGAAGTAAACCCAGCATTTGAGGAATTAGTTGGAAAAAAAGCAGAATCTCTAATAGGCGACAGAGTTAGTACACTTGATTTTATTACAAAAGACAAAATTAAAACATTAGCAAAATATGCTAAATCTGGCAAATCAATTAAATACGAAGAGTTTTCTAAGGAACTAAATAAGTATATAAGTATTTACATATACACACCATCAAAAGACAAATTAGCAGTAATAATTAAAGATATTAATTACAGAAAAGTAGCCGAAAAAGAGCTTATTGAACATAAAGAGCGATTTAGAATGGCATTAAGCACAGCCGAGTTAACAGTATGGGACTGGGACATAAAAAGCCATAAAATTCTAAAAATAACACGATCAAAAAAAAATCATATAAAAGAAAAACAAGAGACAGTTTCACCTCTTGATTTTCTTAGAAGCGTTCATCCAGAAGACTTAAAAAAAGTTATCTATGAATTAAAAAAAGCACTATACGAAGTCCGATCAATAAAAACAGAGTTTAGAATAATCGACAAATATGGAAAAACTCAATGGACTCTAATAAGAACTTCTGGGTTTAAAAACACGGAAAACAAACCTACAAGACTAATTTTTACTTCACATATTATTTCTGGAAGAAAACGGATAACTGAGGCGTTAAAAGAGAGTAAAAATCAATATAAAATGATTATCAACAACTCTCTAGACACTATTATTATAGTATCAAGTTTATTTAAGATAGATTACATAAACCCAGCGGGAAAAAGATTATTTGGCTATCAAAATAGAGAATTAATATCAAAAAACTTCTCAACAATAGTATCTTATGCCGATAGAGAAATATCGAAAGAGTTAAGCCATGAAATAGAACAAGGAAAAAAGCATAAAAAAGAGATTTCATGCATAAAAAATGATGGATCTGTTTTTCTTGCAGAGATTACTGCAAATCAGGTCTACTTCGATGGTGTAAAAAAAATAATGATTTCGCTCAGAGATATTACAGAACAAAAAAATGCTCAACAAGAAATTATAAAAGCTAAAGAAAAAGCTGAAGAAAGTGATAGATTAAAATCGGCATTTTTGGCAAATATGTCTCATGAGATAAGAACTCCAATGAATGGTATCATAGGTTTCTCAAGGTTATTAGGAAAAGACAACTTAGATCCAAATGCTAAACAGGCCTATATTGATGTAGTACAAAAAACAACTAATCAACTTTTAAATATTATCAACGATATTATTAGTATCTCGAAAATTGAATCGGGACAAATGACATTAAACTTAAAGAGAATAGAATTAAACAAACTTTTTCATGAAACAGAACGATTACATAGTACTGAAATTGAGAAAAAAGGTTTATCTTTAAATACTGCGTTAGGAGAATCAAAACTTAATATTATTGTTGACGAAACAAAACTCAAGCAAGTTTTAACAAACTTAATTTCCAACGCCACAAAGTTTACGCAAAAAGGATACATAGAAATGGGATACAACTTAATAAATGATAAAGTGAACTTTTTTGTAAAAGACACTGGAATTGGAATTGACGAAAAAAACCAATCCGTTATTTTTGAACGATTTAGACAAGCGGAATTGTCAACAAGTAGACGATTTGGTGGTACAGGTTTAGGGTTATCTATCTCAAAAGCTTTTGTTAATCTTATGGGTGGCGAAATGGAACTTATATCAGAACTTAATAAAGGTTCAGTTTTTTATTTTAGCTTACCATACACTCCTGCTGAAAGTTCATTTAATGCACAAAGCAGTGAAAATAGCGATCCCGAAAGTCAAGAATGGAAAGGTAAAAAAATACTCATCG
>Ga0193951_1001033_pt1 | contig 12471 bp, 7 predicted proteins | sample BB_2_MG_FD_140370 | JGI IMG/M metagenome (GOLD analysis project Ga0193951, IMG submission 140370) | Microbial mat bacterial communities from the Broadkill River, Lewes, Delaware, United States - BB_2_MG | ecosystem: Environmental > Aquatic > Freshwater > River > Microbial mats | place: USA... | reverse complement strand
CAAGGTTTTTTAAACACTTTCGACAGAGCCGAGAGCGCATTTATTACCGCCTATCGTAAGCACCATAAAGATGGTAGCTTTACTATTCAGTTCGATCATATTTCGAGTCCATCAACAGAGAACAAAATTGTTATTCTTTGCGATCCAATGCTTGCCTCTGGAGCGTCAATGGTTCAGTCGTACAAAGCAATGATGGAGCAAGGCGAGGCGTCGCATACTCATGCCGTAGCAATTATATCGTCAAAAGAAGGTGTCGACTACATGAAAAAACACCTTAATTTAAAAAACATCACTTTGTGGGTTGGAGCAATTGATCCAGAATTAACTGCAAAATCGTACATAGCACCAGGCTTAGGCGATGCCGGTGATTTAGCTTTTGGTAGTAAACTTTAATAAATTATATGGCAAAATATCTACTTGTATTATTTCTTAGCTCAGTAAAGTTTGCATTTACCTTTCCTGTTGCAGTTTTCGAATATCACCTTTCGTTTTGGGAAACCATCTTAATAACAAATGTTGGAGCAATAATTGGAATTCTGTTTTTTGCAAAACTTTCTACCCTTGCTGTAGAAGCTATAAAATCAATTAGATTAAAAATTTTTCCAAAACACACACAAAAACAACTAGAAAATAAGAAATACAACTCTAGCAAAAAACGCAAACTGATTAAATTTAAACGATCGTACGGATTTTGGGGAATAGTATTTTTAACTCCTGTGTTTATTTCAACACCAATAGGAACATTTCTTGTTGTTAAGTATTTTAAAGGACAACGCTATTCATTAGCAACGCTTTTTGCCTCGCACCTAGCGTGGTCTGTAGCATTAACACTATCGTTTACATTTGCAGGCGAAACACTGTTTTAGTCAGCTAAACGCTTAACAAATAACTTATCGGAACACTCGTGAAGCAATTCATCGAGTGTTTTTTGTTTTTTAGGATGAATAAAATTAGGCGACAACTCAACTAATGGCTCTAATGTAAACCTACGCTCATGCAGCATTAAATGAGGAATAGTAAGTCGCTCCGACTCCATTACCAGATTATCGTAGAACAAAATATCGACATCAATAGTGCGCTCCGAATACTGACTCTTCTTACGAACACGCCCCATCTCCTTCTCTATTTGCTGGGTTTTGTCTAAAAGATTAATAGGCTCAAGCATTGTATCAACTATCACAACCTGATTTAAAAAGTTTTGATCGTGTTCAAATCCCCATGGCTCCGACTCGTATAACGACGATTTTTGAACAACATCGCCAACTTCTGTTTGAATTAATTTAATTGTTTGGGCAAATAAACTCTTTGTATCACCAATATTTCCTCCTAGTAATAAATAAACTTTCATATCTAATTGTTGTCATAATTAAGGTTACAAAAATATAAATTAGAACCAAACAATATTTTAGCTATACGGTTAATATTTATATCTTTGACTAAAATGACAAATATTTAACTAAATAAACAAGAATGAGAAAGTTTTTAAAGTACACACTCGCAACATTTGTAGGGGTAATTGCTGGATTCATAGTAATTCTTCTTATAACCATTGGTTTAATAGGTTCGCTTGCTGCATTAGGAGAAAAAGAGGTTGTTGTTAAAGAGAAATCAACCTTAGTAGTTGATCTTGATCAAACTTTACAAGACCGCGCATCGGAAAACCCTTTCGAAGATTTTGGTCCATTTAACTTGAATCCAAGCAAGAAAGTAGGATTAAATCAGATTCTGTCAAGTCTTAAAAAGGCAGCTAAAGACAATCGCATAAAAGGTATTTATCTTAAATCGTCTATAGCACCAATTGGTATGGCTCATGCACAAGAAATTCGCAAAGCCTTATTAGAATTTAAGGAGTCGGGTAAGTTTATTATTGCACACGGTAACTACTTTACACAAAAAGGTTATTACTTAGCATCGGCATCAGATAAGGTTTACTTAACACCAACTGGTTCGCTTGATTTTAAAGGTCTTGCAACATATGTTCAGTTTATTAAAGGAACATTAGAAAAAATTGGTATCAAGCCAGAGATTATTCGCCATGGTAAATTTAAAGCAGCTGTTGAACCTCTTATTTTAGAAAAAATGAGTGATGCTAACCGCGAGCAAAATCTTACTTTTATTACTTCTATCTGGAAAGAAATTACAAAAGAGATCAGCCAAAGTCGTAATATTTCTGTTGAAGAACTAGAACAAATCGCTAACAACCTTAGCATTAGAGACGACAAAACAGCTCTTGAATATAATTTTGTTGACCAACTTAAGTTTAAAAACGAAGTTATTGACGAACTTAAAGAACTTTGTAACATTAAAAAAGGTAAAAAAATTAGAACTATTTCAGTTGCCGATTATTACAAAGCACCATTTAAAGACCCAGAAGTTAAAGGTTTAGCAAAAGATAAGATTGCTGTTATTTATGCTCAGGGAACAGTAATTGATGGCGAAGGAGACATATATTCTATAGGATACGAAAATATTCCTGAAGCTATTAGAACAGCAGCCGAAGACTCAACAATTAAAGCAATTGTTTTACGTGTAAACTCGGGCGGAGGTAGCGCATTAACAAGCGAAATTATCTGGAACGAAGTAAACAAAGCAAAAGCTGTTAAACCAGTTATTGCATCAATGGGTAACTATGCAGCTTCGGGCGGATACTATATTCTTTGTAACACCGATCATATTATTGCCGAGCCAACAACTCTTACTGGATCAATTGGTGTTTTTGGCGTAATTATGACTGGCGAAAAACTTCTTAAGAAAACTTTAGGCTTATCGTTTGACCATGTTAAGACTAACGATCATGCCGATTTTGGTGGTGCAGCAATGCCATTCCCACTATTCGGTGCAATTGCTTCACGCGATCTTACTCAACAAGAAAAAGATATTATTCAAACAGGTGTTGAACAGGTTTATGATGTATTTATTTCGCACGTTGCCGAAGGACGAAAAATGACTAAAGAGGCAGTTGATGCTATTGGTCAAGGTCGCATTTGGAGTGGAACATCGGCTTTAGAATTAGGTTTAGTTGATGAACTTGGAGGACTTAGAAGAGCTATTGAAGTGGCTAAAGAAAAAGCTGGTGTAGATAATTTCAGAATTGTTGAATATCCTAAGCAAAAAGATGCTATGGAAGAATTTATTAAGAGCTTCTCTAGTAATGCTCAAGCAAAATTGCTTGAAGTTCAATTAGGATCGCAGTATCCAATGTTTAAAACTCTAGAACAAGCAAAAGAATATTCTGGAATTCAAGCAAGAATGCCATATATTATGGAAATATATTAATAGAAATACAATTTATTTAAGATTAAGGAGAGAGGGCTTTTAGTTCCTCTCTCTTTTTTTGTTAATAATAGTAAATAGTCCATTAGTCCAATTTCAATTGGATTGTTAACCACTCTTTTATACCTTTACCGTTTAAAACGAAAAATTTTTCTACACAAAAAGATATTAATGAAGCTTCTACGAATAGTCTTACTTTTTCCTATAGCAGGTATATATTGGTTAATCACAACAGCAAGGAATATTCTTTTCAATACAGGAATTCTACCAAGCGAAATGTTTGATAAACCAATTATTTGCATTGGTAATTTATCAACAGGAGGGACAGGAAAAACTCCACACACCGAATATTTAATAAAGCAACTAAAAGACAAATTTAATATAGCAGTTCTTAGCCGAGGCTATCGCCGTAAAACAAAAAATTTTATTCTAGCAACAGCACAATCAACAGCCCAAGAAATTGGCGACGAGCCTCGACAAATGAAACAAAAATTTCCAGAAGTAACAGTTGCCGTTGATGCCGATAGAAGAAATGGTGTAAAAGAGATATTAAAAATGGCTCCAGCTACCGATCTAATTCTACTCGACGATGCCTTTCAACATCGTTATGTTAAGCCCGATTTCTCAATTCTTCTAACCGATTTAAAGAATATTTATACTAAAGACTTTATTCTTCCTGCTGGTAATCTGCGCGAGAGCCGAAGAGGAATGAATCGTGCAAAATATATTATTGTAACCAAATGCCCTGATAATTTTAATGATTTAGACCGCCAAAAAGTAATAGACTCAATAAGATTAAAAAAACATCAGCAGATATTTTTTACCTCGTATCAATACAAAAAAGTAATTAACTTATGGGACGATAAGAAAACTTTTGAACCAATTGAATTAATAGATGATAAAACAGATGTATTACTTATAACTGGCATTGCTAAACCAAAACCAATTGTAAAATATCTTCAGCAATTTACACACAACATAAAACATATATCGTTTTCTGATCATCATGATTTTAGTGAAAAAGATTTAGAAAAAATAACTGATGCATACGCTAATTTAGAAAACGAAAAGCGAATTATATTAACAACTGAAAAAGATGCTCAAAGGTTATCAGTAATAATGAAAAAGTCACTCGACAATATTTATTATCTGCCTATTGAAGTTATCTTTACCGACAATAACGAAGAAATATTTATTAATCAAATCATAAAGCATGTTAGCTCAAATAAAAAGTACAGCAGAGTTTATTAAAGCCGAGACATCTAACTTCGCTCCCGAAGTAGGAATTATTTTAGGAACTGGGCTAGGAGGTTTAGTTAAAGAGATTGAAATTAAATACGAATTACCTTACGATAAGATTCCTAACTTCCCTGTTTCAACAGTTGAAGGACATAGCGGAAGACTTATTTTCGGTATTCTAGGTGGGAAAAATGTTGTTGCCATGCAAGGACGTTTTCATTATTACGAAGGTTACGATATGAAACAGGTTACTTTCCCTGTTCGCGTATTAAAATATTTAGATATTAAACGCCTATTTGTATCGAATGCTAGTGGTGGTGTTAATCCTAATTTCGAAATTGGCGATCTTATGATTATCAACGATCATATTAACTTCTTTCCAGAGCACCCACTACGCGGACGCAACGAGAATCAATTAGGAACTCGTTTCCCAGATATGAGCGACGCATACAATAGAGAGTATATTGACAAGGCTCACGCCATTGGAAAAGAGCTTGGTTACAAACTTCAAGAAGGCGTTTATGCCGGTGTTTCGGGTCCTACTTTTGAGACTCCTGCCGAGTATAAATTTTTCTTCATTGCCGGATCTGATGCTGTTGGTATGTCAACGGTACCTGAGGTAATTGTTGCACGCCACATGAAGATTCCTGTTTTTGCAATTTCTATCATTACCGACCTTGGTGTTCCTGGTAAAATTGTTGAAGTAACTCACGAAGAAGTTCAACAAGTTGCTGGAAAGGCTGAAGAGAAGATGACCAAAATTATGACTAAGCTTATTGCCGAGTTGTAAAAAATACTTATAAAACATTTACAACCCATTTCGATAATTCGGAATGGGTTTTTTATTGAATCATTACTTAAAGGTTAATTAAAACAGACAACTACAATTAATATTTTCCATTTTTACTTAAACGGATAAGCAGCAATAAATGCCTCTTTGTAAACTTTATTACCTCCATTTTCTGAATAAAGCGAAAAGACCATAAAATAAATTCCAGCATCTATTCTAGAATAATTATCAAGCATACCATCCCAATATAATTTTCCTTCCAACGATAATGACAATCCATTAAACGCTCTGGCAACATAAACACCACTACTATTATACACCTTAGCAGTTAAACGCCAATCTGGAGAATTTACTTTATACGAAATCTCAAGTCTATCTTCGTAACCATCATTATCTGGCGAAAATCGTTTATTATTAATACATATTGTTTTATCTGTTAATACTTCTTCATCAATACTATAATGTGAATTTTTTAATCCAGGTGTGGCAAAGCCCACAGACTGAGCAGCCGAATTCCAATTATCTTTATTATTGGATGACTTAAGCGGGTTTATTCGTTCAAGAGACACTCCCTCGGTATTATCAATAAAAGCAAAATGCATATTATTTGAATAACTAAACTGATCAATAACGACATCATCAATATTTAATAAAACAACATCGCCACTATTATCATTAAAGCTCGGAAACTTATTGCACTGTACAAATAATGTGTCGCTTGATGAAGTATAAAAACTCTGAACATTAAAAATATCGGGACACATAACTAAATGTTCATGTGGAAAAACAAACCTTTTATTTGACTCAAAATCAATAACCGACGAAATCTCCATATCATCGTTTAAAGTAGCTAATTTAAGCGTCGATATATCGAATATTTTATCTGTATTATTATAAATCTCAACAAAATCGTCGCCACTAGGATATGGATTAAACAAAACTTCATTAATAACAATATCGTTATTCTTAGGAGTTTCGCTAAAAAACAACTTGAGCTTTTTGTCTACAGCAATCTTATTTCCACACCAATCGGTTATATTTGGATCAACAAATAGATTATAGAAAACTCCTTTATCAAACGAACGTTGAAAAGTAATCTGACAACATGACAAGTCGTTATTGTATTCAACAACTGATGTTTTTTGCAAAACATTGCTTCCAATAACAATTTTGGTTATTATACTAGTGTCTATAGGTTCGGAAAATTGCAATAACAGACTTTTACTATCTAGTATTTTAAAATCAACAATTGTTGGAGCCACAATATCTGGATTATCCATACTTACAGAATTCTTGCTACCAACAGTCAAACTATCTTTTGATTGAATCCAATTGTCGCTTGTAAAACTATTGTTCAATAAATCAACACGCTCAAGAGAAAACCCTTTATCGGTTTTGTTATTATAAAAATTTCCATTGTATTTAGTAAGATCTATTAACTTATTATTACATATTAGTTTTACAATTTCACCCTCAGCCGACAATGCAGGAAGACTACTGGTAGCCCAAGTCTCTCCATAGCGAAGAGACCAATCGAGACCTATTTCTGATACTATAACAGAATACGATTTTGGTGCTATTTCTTTAGGTTTTAGACCTGCGAATTCATCTCCCACTTGTATTTCACAACCACTACCATCGATGGTAAAATTAGTATTATTATAAAGCTCAATAAATTCGCGCTGTCCACTTGCTGGATTGTACATAATCTCCGACAATGAAAAATCGCGAAACTCTGGAACTTTGCTTTTAATAATATTAATTACAGAATCTGACTCATTACCTCCAAAATCGAAAAACTTAATTGCTAATACTTTTTGTTCTGGCAATGTTGAACTCCAATTTACAGTAACATTTCTAAGATTTTGGCTCCAGACATACTCTCCAACATTAATATTATTAATCAACAAGCAGGAATTATTAAATCTAGAAGTATCAATAGATTCATTGAATTCAACTTTTAAATCCAACGAGTTAGAAACCACATTTTCAATCTTAGCAGGTAAATCAAATATTGAAAAGCGAAGATTATCTACCCATAATTTACTAGCAGATTCTTCCGTAAATCGAAAATGTAAAAGACAACTATCTATTACTTGCAACCATTTGTTTTCTACTTGTCCAACAAAAAGCTGCGGCTTACAATCGTTTAAATTATCCACATAAAGATTTAAAACACCCTTACGGCTAAGCGAAATATTTAAACGAGCTGTTTCCGATTTCTTCCATTTATAGTTTGACACAAGAAGCTTTTCTACACTTGCTTTTTCATTAACAGACCAAATATTCAACATATCATCGTTTCCTGTATAATTTACACCAATAATAATTTTTGCTGTGCTACTATCGCACAATTCTATAAACCAAGAATTATTAACATCAACATTCCAATCTCCTGTTTTAAGATCTATACTCCAATTCCAATTTCCCCTATTTACAATGACTCTGCTATTGTCTAAACAATAACTACTAACACCTTCGTCATTAAAAACATTGTGTTTAAGTGAATTATTACCTTCTATTGGCATTACCTGCGAAATAGACCAATCACCATTAGACAATTTTGTTGGGTACGACTCGAAATTATCATCAAAAAATATTGACACAAAAGGAGAAACAAAAGAACAATATTCAACCACATTTATAATACTATTAGATAATGCCGAATAACAAATTTTACCCAATTCAACAATTGGTTTAATAACCAAAATATCAGTTATTCCATTATTCATTTCAATTGATTGACTATTATTAGAAATAATAACATCTCCCTTAATATTTATACTTTCTTTAAAATCAACATCTACATTATTATTATCATCTAGAGCTACAACTCTTGTATTAATCGAATCACCAGGATTTATAAATCCCAACAAATTGGTAAAACATAACTTATTTGCAACAACGTCAAGTTTAATAGTATCAGAAATATTTTCGGTATTAACAGATTCCAAAAATTGAGATCCATTTGCATAAGCAGAAATATCGGAACAATAAAAAGAGAGCAATTGCCCGTCGTAAATTGAATTGTTAACATTAATTAGAAAAAATATTTTTTTGCATTTATCGTTTGCAACCTCAAGAACTCCTCTTTCAAATTCAATAATTACGTTACTCTTACGCACAGAAAACTTTAAAAAATAATCGTATCCATACTCATCTATCACCTTCACAGAATCAACAATATCACGTAAATCAACATCACCAATAACACTATTAAAAACAACCGATTTAACAACTGTTGAAAGAGTATCTGTTTTCTTTATATCAGTTATTTTAAATGGAAAAACATTAAAAAATTTATCATTAAACTCTTGAGAACTAACAATATTACTATTACCACTATTAACAATTTCAATAATTGAATTAGCATCACCAATAAAAATCGGATCTGTAAATAGAATGTTTCCTCCTTCTGGATCAATTAAAAAAACATGAAATCCAGCATTATTTACTTTAAGATTGCTAATAACAAAACCATTGTCACTGTAATGCTTTTCCCAAACAGGCTCTATATGCCCATCAACCGATTCAGTTTTTATAATAATATTGCCCGAATAATTTTTATCAATATTCTGATACTCATCAAAGGCTTTAATCTCTATTTCGAAAGGCTCTAATATACCAACAACTCTAGGAGTACTTGTAATATCAAATTTTGTGGCAACAACATTAAAAGTAAGACGATGAGAAATAATATCATTTTCTAAAGAATCAATAATGTCAGAAGAGTTATCAGTTGAAACTATGGATAGATATTTATTCAATTTCAAATAGGTTTGTAATTGATCTTCAAAACTGTTTGAATTTACAACCCCTGTAACAGAAACTATCGACGAATCGCCAACATCAACAATTAGCGGAGATACATTAAAGTTAAACTCTACTTTATCTACGCCAATAACTACGTTACAATTTAATTTATGATTATTTAAATAGACTCTATAATCACTAAAAAGAGGATTGTTTTGCAGATTATTCTTATCAATAGAAAAGCTCAATATCTCAGTTCTTTTTATATCAGCAGGGTTATCTTTTATATAAAAATTTAGCAAAGAAATCTCTTCATTAATATTATCAATAGTGATTATCGATTCGTTAACATTATCGGAAATTGCCCCTATAACAGACTGATTTTCTTCTGCAGGAAGAATATTCTCTGTGGTTGATATCTCTACATCATCTATTTTAAGAATACCACTACCCGAAGTCTCTCGGCTTAAATTATCCCAACCAATAATTCTAATATTGACTTCAGAGAGTTCATTAAAATCAGAAACATCAAAATCTAAATCAACCACTGTATTAGCATCTAAATTGGTTTGTGCAACTACTTCACTATTAATTGTTATTGTTATTGCCGATGGGCCTGCTGTAGTTGAATAAACACTACATTTAAAACGACTAACATTAAACGACCCTCCCGAAATAGTAAAATAATAAAACTTAGCCTCATCAACAGATTGTTTATTCCACCCACCCGACGATTGGGCATAAGGCTCGTTAAGAAAATAGCTACCAGCAGAGCTTTGAGTAGGAAGTTCATTTTGGGGACTATTACCTGTTGATTGAAAAAAATTGGAACAACTTAAATAACTAACATTAACACTAGGCTTCGAAAAATCGTCGCCATCAAAACTGTAAAAAACTTCCTGCGATAGGACAACATTTAACATTGTGACATTTATTATCGCAAAAAAGAACATTTTTTTCATACTCGAATTATTTGCAAATAACTAACTTTGAAAGCTAAATAATTTACAAAAAGAAATCTAAAAAGTGAATAGTTACAATACGTTACACATAATAATTTGTAACACATAGAAAACTAAACTAATATAAGGTATGAAAATAGCAGTTGTAGGAGTAACAGGACTTGTTGGCACAGAAATGCTTAAAGTTCTTAAAGAGACAAATTTCCCTGTAACAGAATTAATTCCTGTTGCATCTGAGAAGTCGAAAGGAAAACAAATTGAATACAATGGTAAAACATATTCAGTTGTTACCTTAGCCGAAGGAATAGCGGCTAAACCTGTAATAGCTTTATTTTCGGCTGGTGGTGACATTTCAAAAGAGTGGGCTCCTAAATACGCCGAGGCAGGAATAACGGTAGTTGACAATTCGTCAGCATGGAGAATGGACACAAACAAAAAGCTTGTTATTCCAGAGATTAATGCAGATATTCTAACTACTAACGACAAAATAATAGCAAATCCAAACTGCTCGACAATACAGATGTTAGCAGCAATTGCCCCGTTACATGATAAATATAAGATTAAAAGATTAGTAATATCAACATATCAATCTATAACTGGTACTGGCGTAAAGGCTGTTAAACAACTCGACGACGAACGAAACGGCATTGAAGCTACTAAAGCTTATCCACATAGAATAGACAAAAATTGTATTCCGCAATGTGATGTGTTTACCGATAATGGTTACACTAAAGAAGAGATGAAGCTTGTTAACGAAACACACAAAATTTTAAATAATCATACCATTGGAGTTACTGCCACTGCAGTCCGTGTTCCTGTTGTTGGCGGACACTCAGAAGCTGTTAATATTGAATTTGAAAATGAATTTGAAATAGACGATGTGTTTACAATTTTAAGAAATACTCCAGGAATTGTTGTTGAAGATGATATTGCAAATTCTATTTATCCGATGCCAATAAATTCAAAAGATAAAAACGAAGTTTTTGTTGGCCGTATTCGCAGGGACTTCTCAAATCCTAAAACATTAAATATGTGGATTGTTGCCGATAACTTAAGAAAAGGAGCTGCAACAAACACTATTCAAATTGCACAATACTTAGTTGACAATAAACTAGTATAATGGAAAGAAAACGATATAAGAAAGAGGCTAACCATATATTTGGTTAGCCTCTTTTATATCCTCTTACATTTTAGTATTACCAAAAAACAAATTGTATTAATATAAAAAGCTGTTGTATGGAAATCTAATAGCATGAATATCCTTAACGTTCTGATAAATCATCTCTTTAAATTCTTCCAAGTTAGTTCTATCTGTTGCCGAAATAAAAATAGACTTAACATTCTCTTTACTCATCCAGCTTTTTTGCCATTCCTCAAGTGATATATTTTCACGCGTAGATGGTGTTAAATCATCATCTTCCTTCTTAACATACTCAAAAGCATCAATTTTATTAAAAACCATATATGTAGGTTTTAAACTAGAATCTATCTCCTTAAGAGTCTCGTTTACAATATCTATTTGATCTTCGAAATTGGGATGCGAAATATCGACAACATGCAACAAAACATCAGCCTCACGAACCTCATCAAGAGTCGATTTAAACGATTCGATAAGATTATGTGGTAGTTTTCTAATAAATCCAACAGTATCACAAAGTAAAAAAGGAAGATTATCGATAACAACTTTTCTAACAGTAGTATCAAGCGTAGCAAAAAGTTTATTCTCTGCAAACACCTCCGACTTACTCAACAAATTCATTATTGTTGATTTGCCAACATTCGTATATCCAACCAAAGCAACACGAATAAGCTTTCCTCTATTCATGCGCTGAGTAGCCATTTGTCTGTCAATAATCTTTAGTTTCTCCTTTAATAATGCTATTCTATCTCTAATAATTCGACGGTCGGTCTCAATCTCAGTTTCTCCAGGACCACGCAATCCAATACCCCCTTTTTGGCGCTCAAGGTGAGTCCAAAGACCTGTTAATCGAGGTAACAGATATTGATATTGAGCAAGCTCAACCTGAGTTTTAGCATGCGAAGTACGAGCACGCTTAGCAAAAATATCGAGAATAAGATTTGTTCTATCTAATACTTTAACCTGAAGCTCTCTTTCAACATTTCGCAATTGCGATGGTGTAAGCTCGTCGTCAAAAATAACAACATTAATATCATTATTATCTACATATTCTTTTATCTCGGCAAGTTTTCCTGTTCCTACAAATGTTTTTGAATTAGGAGAATCTACCTTTTGAGTAAAAACTTTTTCGACAATAGCACCAGCAGTATCAGCAAGAAAAGCCAATTCATCTAAAAATTCCTCAACCTGCTTCTCGTTTTGCTTTTGGCTTATTACACCAACAAGCACTGCTTTTTCCGAAGTTATATCTTTGTTTATTATATCTCCCATCTTTACATTTCCGTTATTTGGCAAATATAAGCAAAAAAGAGGGT
>Ga0193951_1001032_pt1 | contig 12472 bp, 9 predicted proteins | sample BB_2_MG_FD_140370 | JGI IMG/M metagenome (GOLD analysis project Ga0193951, IMG submission 140370) | Microbial mat bacterial communities from the Broadkill River, Lewes, Delaware, United States - BB_2_MG | ecosystem: Environmental > Aquatic > Freshwater > River > Microbial mats | place: USA... | reverse complement strand
GCCTGAGTTTTCACCGCCTGATAAGCCGCTTTAGGACCAACCCGATCTTTCATCCATTGTTCCAGAAACGGCTTTCCTGTTTGCCAAAGGTCTAAATCAGGATACAGCTGTCGCCCGAGCCCCTCGATATTGAGTAACGTTTTCTGAAGGAGCACAAGCTGAGGCTGCACTTCCATATTAAAGCGCCGCGCTGTTTGAAATAAACCGAGTAGTACTTGGCCAAAAGAGATGTCTTTTAGTGGCTTATTGAAAATGGGTTCGCAAACACTACGAATCGCAGTTTCAAATGCTGTCACATTCGTATTAGCAGGCACCCAACCCGAATCAATATGTAGCTGTGCGACTTGACGGTAATCACGCGTAAAAAAGGCAAGGAAATTACGCGCAAGATAATTTTGGTCTTCTGCGGTTAGCGAACCGATTATACCGAAATCTACAGCGATATATCTTGGATCATAGGGTGTTGTTCGGGATACAAAAATATTCCCCGGATGCATGTCAGCATGAAAAAAGCTATCGCGAAATACCTGGGTGAAAAATATTTCAACGCCCCGCTCTGCTAGCAACTTAAGGTCAGTCCCTTGCGCGACCAATTGTTCTACTTCAGCTACCGGTATACCGTGAATACGCTCCATGACTAACACATTTTGCCGCGTTAGATCCCAGTAGATTTCTGGTACATACAGTATGTCGGATGACTCAAAATTACGACGTAGTTGTGATCCATTTGCCGCTTCTTTACGAAGATCCAGTTCATCAATCAGCGTTTGTTCATACTCTATTACCACTTCTACGGGTCTTAGTCTCCGCCCTTCGTGCCATGCGGCATGTACTGCACGGGCTAGGGTATAAAGTAAGGCGATATCCTTGCGGATGGTTTTGTCAATTCCAGGTCGAATAACTTTTACAACAGCCTCACGGCCATCTAGCAACGTTGCTTTATGCACCTGCGCTACCGACGCCGACGCCATAGGCTCCACGTCAAATGCCGAGAAAAGCTGAGAAACGGGTTGATTTAAGGCTTTTTCGATAATGCGTTGTGCATCTTTGCCGGCGAAGGGTGGCACATTATCCTGTAATCGCTTTAATTCATTTGCAATATCATCAGGCAATAAGTCTCGTCGTGTAGATAACATCTGCCCAAACTTGATAAAAACAGGGCCCAACGACTCCAGCGCGAGGCGTAACCGAACACCCCTAGGCAGCTCAGCTTTAACCAGATAACGCCACGGCATCAGGTAAAGCAAAACTCGTAGATACCAAGGGAGTGGCAACTCCTCGAAGAAAGTATCTAGACGATAACGAACAAATGTATGAGCGATTTTAAGACTACGGGAAAGGCGTCGCACTGGAACTATCCTATATACAGCTGATCAGCGGCCACAAGTTTGCCCTTTCCTGAAGCCTAGGTAAAGCCTAGGCAATGCAAACGCGGTCCCTGCCTTTCTGTTTGGCCTCATAGAGTGCTTTATCAGCCCGACCAAACAGGTCGTCCGGCGTGTCAGCGTCCTGCGTTTGTGTGATACCGAAGGACATCGTAATCGTGACAGGCTTGCCATGAAAGTTAAACGGGCTTTTACTGATGGATGCCCTCAGCTTATCGATGGCACGCGCGCCCTCTTCAGCAGTTGTAGAAGGCATGAGTACAACGAACTCTTCACCGCCAAAACGAGCAATAAAGTCTGATGTACGTAAATTCTTTGATAACACCCGCGCCACTAACTTGAGCACCTTATCGCCAGCTAAGTGACCATAGGTGTCATTTACCTTTTTAAAGAAGTCCAAATCCCCTATCGCGACAGAGAAGCTTTGTTGATAACGGCTCCAGCGTTCAAACTCTTTCGCCATATGGTCATCATAAGCGGCACGATTGGGTAACCCTGTAAGCGCATCCGTTCGCGCCTTTTGGCGCTCCTCCTCCATGTGCGCCTTAACGCGACGGGTTTCCTCCTCCATTTCAGTCACATGCGCCATCAAGTCATCGTAACGCTTCTGCAAGCGGTTATCCCTTTGTTCCTCTCCCTGCTTGAAGTGATCCATCGCTTTCACAATGCCCGCCAACTGACGGGACACCGATACTTTAAGCTCACTCAAGTCATTAGAATCCTCAACCGCCTGATGGATCTGCCCTACATCCGCCCTGACCTGTAAATCGAGTTCACGATGCGCAATACTGGAGACTTGCTGCTCGGAGTGGCTCTCCTGCAAAAAGCCCTGCACTTCAGCCAGCTGGGAGTTCAGGTTGAGCAGGTAGCTTTCAAAATCCTCTTGGCTGGCATCAGTCGCTTGCTGAATCAACTCACAAATACGCGTCAGTATAGGCGCCAAATCAGCAATGGAAATCCCTTTATCAATCTTGCGCGACAGATCATCCGCAGCTCTACGGCCATCAGTTGTTAAGTTCAGCACACCGATCAGCTGTAGTAGCTCATCAGCTATCATCTCTAGCTGAACACTTGCATCCCCGCCTGATACCTCGCTGCCCTCTACAGGAGTTTGCCCAGTGGCTATCAGTTCACTCTGCAACTCAACAAGCTGAGAAATAAAACCCGGTAACTGGTAGAGTGATTCAGAGGCCCCCGCGACGCTTCTTTCAAGCTCAAGCAAGCGATCTCTGAGCGGTGAATCTGCACCCAAAACTTTTTTGATACTCAGCAGCCATCTGTGTAACACACCAAGCAGGGCTTTTGATGATGACTCCCTTGATGCGTCCAAACTGCGTATACTTCGCTCAACGGGCGTCAAAATTTTACGACTGATGGGTGCTTTTTCATCATGAAGAGAGGAACGTAAAAGCACTAATGCTTTATCCAGATCAGGAGATTGGCCCTGCAGCCCGATCATTAACTGGGAAATAGCCAGCCTTAGCAACTCACCTTCTCGGCTGTTTTCCAACCGCTCCAGTTCCATCGCAGCTTCTTTATACTTCTTTTTCCAGTCGATTTGTTCCTTACTCACACCCTATGTCCTGTGTCTGAAAAGACTTCTATTAATGGTAGATCAAAGATCTCCATCGAACCAGCGAAATACTTGTTATACAAAAAAGCCGCCTCATCTTTCGATGGGCGGCTCAGTCTACTGATTCGAAAAGGTTACTTTTCCAATGCAGCACGCTCTTTTTCAACAAGATAATTTACAACATCTAACATCTCTTTTTGCCCACCAGCAGTAGCAGCCGTTATGCGGTATTTGCCATTAACAACCAACGATGGCACACCGTCTACTTGATAACTACGCACTTTTGAGTCGCCCTGACCAAGCTTAGTGTTCACAGCAAAGGAGTTAAAGGTTTTTTCGAACTTCTCCTTATCAACCCCTAAGCTAGCATAAAAATCAGCTAACTCTTCCGCGTTACGAAAGCGCTTTTTTTGTAAATGAACCGCATCGAACATCGGCTGGTGTGTTTTATCAACGGCTTTCAAAAGCTCAGCCGTGTAATAAGCACGCGCCATAGGCTCCCAGCTACGGCCAAAGACAACAGGAACTCTTTTAAAGTCAACATCGTCAGCTTGTTTGTGGTGCCATGCATTTAACATAGGTTCAAATGTATTACAGTGAGGACACGGGTAGCCAAACATCTCCGTCACCTCAACTTTAGAAGGGTCAGCTGTTCTTACAGCCGTTTCCAGCTCAATATAGTGCTGCCCTGCCACATACTCGTTCTCTGCAGCTTGGGCAGACAAACTCATACCTAGAAATAAAAAAGCAGACAATAATGTCTTCCACATAACCTAGTACTCCAATGAATTTCTATTTTTTCCTATGACCGCTGCAAACTAAAAGGGTTCAGGAGAACATAAAAAAAGGCAGCTCAAGCTGCCTTTTCCTAGCTATCTATCAGGCTTAGTAAAGACCTTGCAAGTAGCTTGAAACCGCTTTAATTTCAACATCACTCAGCTTCGCTGCAATGTCACGCATCATCGCTTGCGGATCGTTATTACGAGCACCTACGCGGAAGTCTTTCAGCTGTTTTTCGGAGTAAGCTGCATGTTGGCCACTTAATCCTGGGAAGCCAGCTGCTGACATGCCTTGCCCATTAGCTGCATGGCACGCTGTACATGCAGGAACCGCTTTAGACGCTAAACCAGCACGGTAAATTTGCTGACCTAATTCCAACTGATCTTTAGCAACTTTACCACCCTGAATTTTCTTGCTACTAAAGTATGCAGCAATATCTTCTAAGTCTTGATCACTCAGGTTATCCAGTAAGCCCGTCATCTCAACCACTGGGCGCGCACCGCTTTTGATATCTTTCATCTGCTTGAGCAGATAAGATTCATGCTGGCCCGCCAGTTTTGGAAAGTTAGCAATCATGCTGTTGCCATCAGCGCTGTGACACGCTGCACATACAGCTGTTTTTCCTTGTCCGGCTGCTGCATCGCCAGCCGCATTCGCCATACCAGTTATACCTAAGGTTAACAGTAAGCTGATCAGTAGTTTGTTCATGATTAACCCAGACTCTTGTCATTCAAAAAATGGATGCCTGCACCGATTCGTGGTTGATATCAGTGCAAACCGGAAACCTTATTATGCCCAGCCACTAGAGGTCGACTCTATTCACGGGTAAAATTTGGCGGCATTATAACTTAATATCCACACAAACTGGAACGGTTAATGTGTAACCACTCCCATTCGGTAACCTAAAGTCTATGACTGATAACCAGAAAACAATCCATTACAACGCTGCTCGCTTCCTGATCAGTGCCAGTAAACTGAGCCAGTGTCCAGAAGATACCGGGGCTGAAGTTGCGTTTGCGGGCCGTTCCAACGCGGGTAAATCCAGTGCAATTAATGCACTTACTAACAATACAAAACTGGCGAGGACCTCCAAGACCCCCGGCCGAACACAGCTGATCAATTTTTTTGATCTGAATATTGAGGGATGTCGATTAGTCGATCTACCTGGCTATGGCTATGCAAAAGTACCTATCGCCATGAAAGAGCACTGGCAGAAGCATCTTGATCAATATCTACAACAGCGCTACAGCCTAAGAGGCGTTGTACTGGTCATGGATATACGCCACCCCATGAAAGAGTTTGACGAAATGATGGTGGAGTGGTGCCAATCAACCAGTGTCCCCTTACACGTTTTGTTGACTAAAGCCGACAAATTGAAAAAAGGGCCTGCTCAGTCAACCTTATTGAAACTGCGAAAAGAACTAACGGATATTCTCGGAGATAAGGTGACTATCCAGTTGTTTTCTGCATTAAAGCGTACAGGCATTGATAGTCTGAGCCGCCAACTAGATAACTGGCTCACGCTGCCAGCCATAAGTGAAGATGATCACGAGCAATCGGAAGCTTAAAAAAATAAGCCCCCAGATAAAGCACTGAAGGGGAAGGCTTTAGCTGGGGGCAAGGCGTCCTGCAACACAATTCACACACATCACTGAATACTGATAAGAAGGGGAACTCCAGGATGTGTTTTATTATTGACCGCCTGCATTTCTCCTTAGTTCCCCAATTGTTCAAAAAAAATACAATTTTTTTATTTAGTGCGCCTGATCCCAATTATCTCCGCTTCCCGCTTCAACGATTAAGGGCACGGATAGCTCTGCCGCCGATTGCATTTTTTCAACGACCGACGCTTTAAATTCAACAACTTGATCCGATTTTACTTCAAAAATCAGCTCATCATGAACTTGCATAATCATACGCGCATCAAAATGACTTTCGGGTAGCCAAGCATCGACTAAAATCATTGCGCGTTTAATAATATCCGCCGCGGTTCCCTGCATCGGCGCATTGATTGCTGTTCGTTCAGCCGCTTGTCTAACCATCGCATTTCGAGCGCTAATTCCCGGTAGATATAAACGGCGGCCAAAAACCGTTTCAACGTAGCCCTGAGTCTTGGCTTTTTCGCGAATATCTTCCATATAATGCTGAACACCGGGATACGTCGCAAAGTAATGCTCGATATACTCTTTCGCTTCGTTTCTTCCTATACCCAGCTGCTTCGCCAAGCCAAATGCAGACATGCCATAGATCAAACCAAAGTTGATCGCTTTAGCGCTGCGACGCTGCTCAGAGGTCACCTGCTCAATCGCTGTTTTGAATACTTCTGATGCCGTTGCTTTGTGTATATCTTCGCCTTGGGAAAATGCGTTTAGCAAACCTTTATCACCGGATAGATGCGCCATAATGCGTAATTCAATCTGTGAATAGTCAGCCGCCACAAGCTGGTATCCTTCTGGCGCAATAAACGCTTGACGAATACGCCTACCCTCAGACGTTCTAATGGGAATGTTTTGTAAGTTCGGATCAGTTGACGAAAGCCGCCCTGTTGCGGTCACCGCCTGATGATAGGAGGTATGTATCCTCCCCGTTCGCCCATTAATCATCAATGGTAATTTATCGGTGTAGGTCGATTTAAGCTTGCTTAGACTGCGGTGCTCCAACAACAGCTTCGGCAACGGGTAATCCAGCGCAAGTTCTTGCAACACCTCTTCTGCGGTTGATGGCACACCTTTTGGCGTTTTCTTCAATACCGGCAGGCTAAGTTCGTTAAACAGAATCTCTTGCAACTGCTTGGTCGAGGCTAAATTAAAGACTTTACCTGCCATATCATGGGCTTCACGCTCTAGCTCTGTGAGCCGCTGTTCTATCTCTACACTTTGCTTACCCAATAGATTCGCATCCACCAGCGCACCTTGGCGCTCCATGCCTGAGAGCACAGGGATCAAAGGTTTTTCTATATCAACAAATACCTTCTCTAGGGAAGGTTCGCTACTGAGTTGCTGATACAAGGTTTGATGGAGCCGCAAGGTAATATCGGCATCTTCAGCGGCATAGGGCCCTGCTTGCTCTAGATCAATTTGGTTGAATGTCAGTTGCTTTTTACCCTTGCCCGCAATTTCCTCAAAACTAACCGTTTTTACCCCCAGATACTTATCGGCAAGACTGTCCATATCGTGGCGTGTTGCTGTAGAGTTCAACACATAGGATTCCAACATCGTGTCAAAAGCGACACCGCGCAAAGTAATACCGTAGCGTGCTAAAACATTCATATCGAATTTAATATGCTGACCCACTTTTTTGTGAGTATCACTTTCTAGCAAAGGCTTTAACTGGGCTAACACATCATTACGATCCAGCTGTTCTGGAGCACCCACATAGTCATGAGCTAGCGGCACATAAGCGGCCTCACCCGCTTCGATCGCAAAGGAAACACCGACTAACTCCGCTTCCATATAATCTAAGCGGTCCGTTTCCGTATCAAAGGCAAATAGCTCGGCAGACGCTAACCGGGCCAGCCACCCATCTAACGCCTTCTGTTCGGTCACTACTTGATAACACAAGTCACTCGGTCCTTGTGGTGCTGTATGTGCTTCAGCCTCTGCGGTACTAGCAGCACCAGCGCCTGTCACACCATTTTCTAGCTCTTGTACCCAGCTGCGGAATTCGTAGGTTTTAAAAAGCGCTAATAAGGCGTCCTTATCTTGGCAAGGCATACCAATATCAGGCAGATCAAAATCTAATGGCACATCGGTTTTGATTGTCGCCAACCGGTAAGATAGCTCAGCTGCCTCACGGTGCTCTTCGAGCTTTTTAGCCATCGTTTTGGCACCACGAAACCCTAAGCCCTCAATATCACCTAAGCGCGAGTACAGCTCAGAGATGCCCCCGATACCCTGAAGCAGAGCCAACGCCGTTTTTTCACCAACACCTGGAACACCTGGGATGTTGTCAACTTTATCCCCCATGAGTGCGAGGAGATCAATAATCAAATGAGGAGGTATACCAAACTTCTCTTCAACGCCTGCAACATCCAGCGTTGTATTATTCATGGTATTGATAAGTGTGACATGCTCATCCACCAACTGCGCCATATCTTTATCGCCCGTGGATATGATCGTTTCACAGCCCTGCGCACTCGCCAGACGCGCCAGGGTGCCAATAACATCATCCGCCTCTACACCATCTTCAATGATGAGCGGCAACCCCATTGCGCGTATAATCTGATGGATAGGATCGACTTGAGCGCGTAAATCGTCCGGCATCGGTGGCCGATGGGCTTTATACTCAGCAAAAATTTCGTCTCTGAATGTCTTACCCTTAGCATCAAACACCACCGCTATTCGACCTTGGGGATAGGCGTTAATCAGGCTTCTTAGCATGGAAGTAACGACCCGAATAGCACCACTAGGCTGACCGTCACTGGTACGTAAATCTGCTTGCTGAGAGGCGAAAAAGGCCCGGTACAAATAGGAAGATCCGTCGACTAAAATAAGAGGGGAAGCTGGCTGAGTCATGTTCAATCCATCAGTTAAGTTATCCGGGATGCTTTACAGAGCGATTATCCCAGCCCACAATCATAGTCAATCTGAAGCTGTCAGACCAATGGCAAAAGGAAGGAATGATGAAACAGTTACTTTTAACACTCGGCCTCTTACTGTCACTAAGCAGTTGGGCAGCTGGCTTACCCGGAGATCCGGAAGAAGGTGAGCCGGATATTCGTATCCATCACCAAGACGATAACACTTATTATGAATATCGAATCAATGGCGTGTTACAAGAAATTAAGGTGGTACCTGCGGTAGGAAAGCCCTACTATCTGGTCCCTTCGGAAGGGCGCGACTCCATGACGCGTGTTGAAGAATCCACACTATTGATCCCTAAATGGGTTATTTTCCGCTGGTAATATCGTGGCTGTATATACACAACTCTCACAAAGTGACATGAAAAACTTACTCTCACAATTTGATTTGGGAGAGTTGGTTTCGTTTAAAGGCATTGAAGGGGGTATTGAAAATACCAACTACTTTGTAACGCTGGCGCACCAATCTCAGCAAACGGAGTATGTGCTCACACTATTTGAAGAGTTTGGCATGGAAGAGATGCCATTCTTTGTTGAATTAACCACTTGGTTAGCAGGTAAAGGCATTCCTGTTCCTGCACCGTTTCAAGACAAAAACGGTATTGCGCTCAAGAAGGTTCACAACCGCCCGGCCATGCTGCAACCACGTTTTAGCGGCCACCATGTGGCCCAAACCGAGCTCACAGCAGAGCACTGTGCCTCTATTGGGGAGCACTTGGCACGCTTCCATTTGGCTGCCGAACATTTTTACCTGCGAAGACAAGCCCATCGCGGTGTATTTTGGTGGCGGCGGGAAAGCCAAACCATTCAACGCTTTCTTAGCCCTGAAGATGGTGAATTGTTGACTCAGGAAGTACGTCTGTTTGACGAACTTCGTGAACAACCTTGGGGGTTACCCATGGGGATTGTTCATGGTGATCTGTTTCACGACAACGCACTGTTCGACGGCTCTCAAGTCTCTGCCATTTTAGACATTTACAACGCCGCGACAGCGTTTCTTTTGTTCGATCTGGCCATTGTCGCCAACGACTGGTGCACCTTACCGGATGGCCGTATTGATACCATGAGAGAACAAGCGCTGTTAGATGCTTATAAAACCGAGCGGCCTTTCACCGATGACGAGCACAAAGCTTGGCCACAGATGACCCGTACTGCCGCTATGCGCTTCTGGCTCTCCCGTCTCATCCCAGCCTACGGCGTACAGCAGGCAGGACGCGAAAGCAGTGACATGGTGATCAAAGATCCCGATGAACTCAAACGCATCTTACTCCAGCGCATCGCCAACCCTTCAAGTCTACCCAGCTAATGCGGGTAGCTCACTAACTCATACAGGAATTACCTCAAGCGGATGGACGTTACAGCAATCATTGATGGTTTAAACGATGCGCAACGGGCTGCTGTAACAGCACCTGTACAAAACCTCTTAGTATTGGCCGGTGCAGGTTCAGGCAAAACCCGCGTATTGGTGCATCGCATCGGTTGGTTAGTACAGACCGAGGGCATGTCGCCTTATTCCATTATGGCGGTAACGTTCACCAACAAGGCCGCTAGAGAGATGCGGGGCCGTATCGAAGAGCTACTTGGCGTTAACCCACACGGCATGTGGGTCGGCACCTTTCACGGGCTTGCCCATCGCTTATTACGTGCTCATTGGCGTGACGCAGGGCTTAATGAGAACTTCCAGATTATGGACAGCGAAGACCAGCTACGCCTGATCAAGCGACTCTGTAAAGAGATGAATCTGGACGAGAACCGCTGGCCTGCTCGTCAGTTCCAGTGGTACATCAACGCACAGAAAGATGAAGGGCTGCGCAGCCGACATATCGAGCGAACCGGCGACCCCTACGATAAGATGATGATCGGCATGTATGAGGCCTATGAAGACGCCTGTGATCGTGGCGGTATGATCGATTTTGGTGAGCTTTTACTTCGTTGCCTTGAGCTCTTGAGAGATCATAATCCAACATTGCTTCGTCACTACCAGGAACGTTTTCGCTACATCCTTGTAGATGAGTTTCAAGATACCAATGCTATTCAGTACGCATGGCTACGTCTAATGACGGGCAATGATCGTAAACTGATGGCGGTTGGCGACGACGATCAGTCCATTTATGGCTGGCGTGGCGCCCGCATTGAAAATATCCAAAATTTACCGGAGCACTTCCCTGGTGCCGAGGTTATTCGATTAGAACAAAACTACCGCTCCACTCAAACGATTTTGGAAGCGGCCAACGCGGTTATCGCCAACAATCGCGGACGCTTGGGCAAACAACTCTGGACCGAGGGTAAAGATGGCGAAAAAATATCCCTCTACTCAGCCTTCAATGAGCAAGATGAAGCCCGCTTTATTGTAGGGCAAATTCAGAAATGGGTAGAGAACGGGAATCTTCGCGCAGAGTCAGCTATTCTTTACCGCTCCAATGCCCAATCACGGGTCTTAGAGGAAGCGCTGATCCGCAGTGGCGTGCCTTACCGCATTTATGGCGGCCATCGTTTCTATGATCGCCTTGAAATCAAGAACGCACTTGCCTATTTACGATTGGTTTCTAACCGCGATGATGATACCGCTATGGAACGTATTATTAACGTTCCTACTCGCGGTATTGGCACGCGAACGATTGAAGTTGTTCGCGAACAAGCAAGAACAGAAAATATCCCCATGTGGCGCGCAGCCAATGAAGTGGTAGAGTACAAAAAACTACCCGCACGTGCGCTTTCCGCACTGCAGGCGTTTTTAGATCTTATCAATCGGATCGATACCGAATCCACGGGCACCTCGTTACATGAACTGACAGATCATGCGATTCAACTTAGCGGGCTAATCGAGCACCACAAGAAAGAGAAAGGCGAAAAAGCTCAGTCCCGCCTAGAAAACTTGGAAGAACTGATCAACGCCGCCAAACAGTTTACTAGTCAGTGGGAAGCCACGGCAGAAGAGGAAAATGTTACTGAACTCTCCGCATTCCTTGATCAGGCAGCCCTTGATGCTGGCGAAGCGCAAGCTGATGATCATCAAGACAGCGTCCAGCTGATGACCTTACATTCAGCCAAAGGGCTGGAGTTCCCTTTGGTCTTTTTGGCCGGAATGGAAGAGGGACTATTTCCCCACAGCATGTCGGCAGAAGAGCCGGGGCGTATGGAAGAGGAGCGCCGTCTTTGCTACGTAGGCATTACTCGCGCCATGCAAAAGCTGTTTCTTACCTATGCCGAAGCACGCCGTATGCATGGCCAAGATAACTACAACCGCCCATCGCGCTTTATCCAAGAGATACCTCTGGAATTAGTGGAAGAGGTTCGTCTTAACGCAACGGTGAGTCGACCAATGACCGCACGCAATGACTATAGCAACACGTCTAACGGTTTATTCAATAACGTGCAGCAGGACGATGGCACTCCACCTATCTATATCGGGCAACGCGTGTGCCACCCGATTTTCGGTGAAGGCATCGTATTAAACTGCGAAGGCAACGGTCCAAAGGCTCGCGTGCAAGTCAACTTTGACAGCGAAGGTATGAAATGGCTGGTGCTGGGCTTTGCTAAACTAGAACCCGCTTAGGTCCTAAGATAGTGGCAAAGCATGAACATTTCAGAGACAATTCTGCCTAACCTATATTTATTTACTTTTTAAGAAGCAACTGGTGACCATTTTGGCTAAAAAAAATACCCGTGACGAACACAACAAAGTAACCACTCAATTTATCGATCTCGCCAACCAGCTAAAAGATAAAGGACACGATATTGAGCTGATTGCTGCCGCATTGATGAGCGCATCTGGCATTTACACCACCTATACCGTGGCTGGAGACCAAGGCTATTTACAGCCCGCTGGGGTCGATAAAGTAGCTGCTCGCTATAAAGAGAACCTCACCTATATTCAAGAGGTTAAAAAAGCAGCCGCGAAAGCTAGCTGATAATTCCGCGTCATAAGTCAGGAAGACAGCGACGGCTCTATTATAAGGCTTCCGGCTATGCAAACCCGCACAATGTTTAACTCCCCGATAGCCCGTCCACTTTTGAGGGGGCTATCGCAGTTTTTACTTAGGCTATTCGGCTGGAAAGTCACGGAGGGGATTCCTAAAGAACTCCAAAAATGTGTGATCATTGCAGCCCCCCACACCACAAACTGGGACATGCCTGTCAGTTTAATGGTCGCCT
>Ga0193951_1001030_pt1 | contig 12475 bp, 11 predicted proteins | sample BB_2_MG_FD_140370 | JGI IMG/M metagenome (GOLD analysis project Ga0193951, IMG submission 140370) | Microbial mat bacterial communities from the Broadkill River, Lewes, Delaware, United States - BB_2_MG | ecosystem: Environmental > Aquatic > Freshwater > River > Microbial mats | place: USA... | reverse complement strand
CGTTAAAGAGGTGAACGTATTCCCACTATCTAAAGCAGGTAATACAGAGGCAAACATTCTACCTGTAGATGGTAAGAAAGTTAAAGTAGGTAATCCGTTTTTAGTATCTATAATTCCATTAGTTATAAGGCGAGGGTTTAAATTAGCACTCTGTATTAGTATTTTATCATTATCTATAACACCTCCATTAATTTGACCTATCCATTCTTCAACTAAAGCGTCGTCTGTTCCAACCCATGTACCTAAACTCATTGCGGATTTAACAGTATTAGAGTCTCCTACTTTACTATTTAAAGTTATAGTTTGACCATCAAAAAACACATACTTCATTGCCGAATCGCTTGACCTTGTTATTTTAAGTACAGCATTATTATCCCAATTTAAAACATTTCTAAGTGAATATACTACAGACGCATCATCATAAATGGTAGGTGCTGCCTCAGTAAGAACTTGAATAGTATTACTTGGATTAGATAAAACATTATTATTACTAACCCCAACAATATAAAAACTATAAGTATTATTTACGGTTAACCCTTCTACCTGATAAGTATTTGAAATAGGATTAGCTATTAATACACCATCCTGATATACTTGGTAATAAGCTATTCCGTCAGCACTTGTAGATACTCCCCAATTTAAATCTACTGATATTTCTGTTATATTACTTGCTGTCAAATTATTTGGTGCTGTTGTTATTGGGTTTATTACTACATTGTCTATTGCTCTACCTATAGGTTTATTGGCTTTTATTAATTTCCATCTGCCCTCTTTATTAGGTTGTAATTCTAATAAATACCCTGTCTCACTATCATTATTTTCATTTGTAAACTCTATTTGTCCGTAATAATTCATTACGTTTTCACCATTAATTAAAGTTTTACCTTGTACTTTCTTTATTATCTCTGTTGTAACTTCATGTTCAAACTCTATTATCTCAGGTATAAAGAAAGATGTTTCTAAATCTTTAACTTGTATATTACCGTTCTCAGCTATTTCATTTTCGCCTAACAACTGTGTGGATAACTCACTATTACCAATACTACTAGAAAACCTAACAAATGAACTTAAATATTTATCTAAACCAGCACTTATCCACCATCCAAACCTTGTTCTAATATTAGCAGGGCTAAATCTTAAATTTTGTGCTGTACTTGGTGAAAAAACTCCTGTAGGTGCTTTAGCAAAATCATCTTGCCATAACCTCTGTTCAAAAATATCTGTTTCGCTTCTTTTTAAATCTAACATAAATACATCGTTATCATAACGTGTATCGTCCGTTGGATTAGTTTTAATAGATTTTCTTCTTGCAAATTCAATACCGTAAGCATCTGCTCTGTAAGGTGACAATTTACTAAATACTTTTTCTACTCTCTTTATTATTGTTGTATAAGTGTTTTTTATATTGTATTCATCAACACCCATCGCTTCTTCATACAAATTATCTCCACTTGGTTTTTTATATCCTAATTCAACACCACTAAAGAAATAATCTTTTGCAACAGTTCTTTTAACTTTTTTAACTTGATTAGGTAGTGATACTGCTACAAACTTTTGATAGAAATACTTTAAATCCTCATACCTAACAAACTCTTTAAATCCTAAACGCTCTATTCCATACCCAGTATTCCAAACAACACTAAAACTATCATCAAAATCTTTAAAAGACGTTTGTATTTGTTTATCTTCAAAGTTACGTATTGTAAAACCATTAGTTATAGCTGTTAAAGAGCCATCACCATCTTCTGTAGCTCCTAAGTCAGTTCTATCTAAAAATTTAGATTTTAAAGCGTCTTTTTCATTAGTTGTAATATTAATGATCCTTTCTAAAGCTTCAAAAGGTAATAATATTTTAGATTGTTTAGGTGAAACATCATCAAAACTATCCTCTTCAATATTTAAATTAATATCATTATACACTACATTAACATCTGACTGAGATATAACATGTAACGCCAAACATAAACTTTCATCTTTAAGTAGAGAATAATCTGTTAATGTATTTTTATAAGTTATATTACCTTCTCCTGTAACAGAATTTACTTGGTCTAAGGTTTGAAAACTCTTAAAATCATAACTTAAACCGTTCTCGTAAGTTACTAAATCTAATCTTATATTAAAGTTTTTAAATATAGCTGCTTGAAAATCAATATTAACATCTATACTTATGCTTTTAAAAGTTCTATCCTTGTCAGATATTGCATAAAACATGTTACCTGTAGAGCCATCACCATAAGATGATCCAACCTCTGTAACGTCTAAATCAACTATTTCTTGTACTGAGTCATCACTTAAACTAACAATACTAAAAGGCAAAGCTACAGCTTCATTAGGATTGAAAGGAAATAGATCATCTACAACGAAATTTTTGTAATTATCGTTTAATCCTAAAGTAGAAACTAAAAATATATTCCTACCGTTTAAAGCGACTGTATCTGTTTTAATAGGATCTAAACTATCACCATCCATTGTTTCAGTTCTACCTAAGTCTAACTTCTCACTTTGCCTTGCTTTTAAAGCTGAATATAAACCGCTTTCGTTAAACTTTACACTCGCCTTGTTGTTTTCTACAATTAACGTGCTTAAATCTAAAAAACCTCTATAAGCTTCTACCCATTTATCAGTTTGTGGGTCACGCTCTTCTTTAATTAATAATATATCAGCATTAATTCCTTGCTGTGAATAAACACCAGTTATATAATCAAATCCGCCGTCTCTATTTTCATCACCTCTATAAAATTTAAGGTTGTTAGATAGGTTTATAAATACACCATGAACTTTTAAAGAGCGTTTAAATGTTTTCTCGTCATCGTTCCATCCTTCAGGCTCTGATATTATTTTGTTACCGAAAGTTATATTTCTTAAAATATATCTTACTCTATTGTGATATGTTGGCTGTATCTGATTCATTAAAGCGTATCGTTCATATATCCTAAATGTTCTGTATTGACATTAACATTAACATTTGATTTAAACCCTTTTAATCCTTGTTTAATTTCTTTTTGTATTTGACCTTGATATTTATCTAAAGTATCGCTAAAAACGTTTGCTATTTCTAATGCGCTAAGTTTTAAACCATCATTATAAATAGATGACATAACAGCAGCGTTATTAATAGCTTCTAAGTCATATCTTTTATCCATTTGCAAACTCTCTAAATCTTTGTGTATTTTCTGACCTCCTTTACCTAAATTAACTAAAGTGTCGGTATTAGGCGTTTTAACTATATTACCTTTACTATCTTCAATGTACTCATGTTTACCACCATCACCAACAATAGCTAATCCGCTTGGCGCGTCATTAGTACCATCTTTAAATTTAGGTATTGGAGTTGCTAACGCAACACCAGCTTGTATAGCTCCTAAAGTTCCTATTGTAGTAGCTAGAGGTATACCAGCAACAGGACCTAATCCTATAGGCGGAGGAGCTAAAGCTGATATTATAGCTACAGCCGTGTTTAAACCTATTGTAGCTACAGCTATAGCCTTGTTAAATATCGCTTGTTTCTCAACCTCTTTTTGCTTTTTCTTTTTTAATTGAGCGTCTTTAATTTGTCTTTCTTGCTCCAGTCTTACTTGTTCAGCTTCATTACCCTCTGCTAAAGCTATTTGATTAGCGAAGAACTCATTATTTTTATCAATATCTTGTTGTATTCTTTCAATTCTGTTATCAAAGAAAGCGTTGGTTATATCCTCTGCTTGTTGAAGTTGAGCACCGTAAGTATCTACAAAACTTTTAACATCATTTACTGCGGTTTCAAAAGCACTTGCTGTGTTTACATCTACATCAAATAAAGTTGGATCTTGACCTTCAAGGTCTTTAAGACCTGGAATACTCTCTGTTGCTGTACCACCAGCTTGTGCTGTTCCTGCTCTTTGACCTGATGTTGACCTTCTTTTTGCTTCTTCTAGCGTTACAACTCCACCGCTAATAGTATTAATAGCTTTAACTGCTTTAGGAACAGCGTTTAATAATTCAATTTGCTTTTGTAGTAACTGGTTTTCTTGTTTTAATTTACGTCTAACAGAGTCGTTATTTGTTTGTTTTATTATAGCATTATTAGCTTTTATAATTTCTTGTAATGATTCTATAGACCCTTTTAAAACTTTTCTATCTGTCTTTTGATATTTTTTTAATAATTCAGTTAATTCTTTTAATGATTTCTTTTCTAAACTATATCTTTTTAATTTATCATCAAATGCTAATAGTGAATTTATTATAGAAGACTTCTGGTCGTTTATATCTGTAGTGCTGTTTTTTAAAGACGAATTTAACTCCTTTAATTGTTTATTACTTAGTTTTGTTAATTGCGCACCTATTTTTAAAACCTCGTGTCTTGTTAGTTCTTTATCGTTAGCTTCTTGCATTAATAAAACAGTTTCATTTACTAAAGCTTTTCTATCTTCAATACTTTTTAAAGCTTTATCTGCTAAATCTACAGATCGACCTAAGTTTTTAAAGAAGTTAGTGCTATTCTCTCCAAGACCTATTAAAGATTTAAACCTATTAAAGAAACTACTATCATCAGACCCTAAAGAACTAACTATATTTTGTAGTTTTGTGTAAGTTGTTAATATACCTGTTATACTTTCTATAATTGATTTTGCAGCCCCACTAACAACACCTTCTCCATCCTCCATACCTAATATGAAACCATCCCATGCAGAACTTAAAAGAGTTATACTACCTACTAAAGTATCTAATTGTTGTTTAGCCATTTTTTCAGCAGTTCCACCAGCATCTTGTAAGGCTTTATCTAATTCCTTTACGTTTTCTGTATTGTTAGCTATAACTAAAGCAGATACTGCAGCTCTTTTACCGAATATCTCATTAGCTGTTTTTAATTTATCTGTACTATTTCTTACTTGGTTTAAAGCTGATTCATAATCAATACCTTTTTTAGCACTCTCAATAAATATATTTCTTAATGAAGTTGCCGCTGTTGATGTTTCAATACCAGCATCAGCTAACTTACCAAGCGTTGCAACAACTTTTGTAAAAGGCACGTTTAAAGCATTTGCAGCACCTAAAACAATTGGTAAACCTGTTTGTAGCTTCTCGAAATTCAAAGCACTCTTTGCCGTTGATAATGCCATTATATCCATTATCTCAGGAGCATCAGTAGTACTTAAAGCATCCATTGAATTAACAACCGCACCAACTAACTCAGCTGTAGTGTCTAACTCAGCATTCATAGCTATACTACCTTCAATAGTAGATTCTGTAAGGTCTAGAATCTCTTGTTGTGTGAACCCTAAACGTGCATAAGCAACTTGCAATTTTACAACTTCATTAGCTGTTTTAGCAGTTACCGCACCTAATTCTTTAGCGTTTTTAGTTAATGGCTCTATTTGTTCTCTAGATTTCTGTAGTACAGAAGCTAATACAGCAGTTTCTTGATTAAATTCCTTTATAGTCTTAACAACATCTCTAATCACTTGAACAGCTAAGAACGCACCACCCATTAAACCAAGAGCTGAAACCATTTGCTTAGTAAATCCTAAAGCACCTTTAAAAGCACTGGAATAATTACCTACATTCTTAGTGTAGTTTCTTGTTGCTGCATCTACACTCCTAATCCTAGCACCTAGTTTTTCAAACTCTATTTGAGCCCTTCTAACCTCTGTATTGTTTCTTTTCTCAGCTGCTAATAGATTTGCTAACCTATTTTTAGATTCTGTGTATTGCTTGTTTAATTTAGCGTAAGCACCCGAAACCTTTAATGCTGCTTGTCTTTGTCTATCTAAAGCTAATTTGTTATTTCTTATTGAATCTGTATCTTTTAACCTTGCTCGTCTTTGGCGGTCTAAATCTCTTTCGAACTTTTCAAATCCTTTCTCTCTTGTTATTCTTAATTTAGTTTCAGCTTCAATTACCTTATCAACTTCTTTTTTAATAAGCTTTTGACCTTCTGCATTCTTTTTTAATCTACTTTCTAAGTCTTTAGGAGTTTTTACGTTAGCAAAATTAGTATTTAATTCACGAACATTTTTAGATAGTGTTATGATACTATTATTTATAGCATCAACACCTTTTAAAGCTAAATTTAATTCATCTATAGCTTTCTTAGCTACAATTACATCTATTTGTCCGTTAGCCATTATACTCTTTGTTTTTTAGCTATTATACTCGCTTTTTTTACGTAGTAAATCCATTTTGATACTGTTGTATTGTTTGAGTCAATTTGGTTGTTTAAAGCTTGTTCTACGTTAACAACTTGCTCGTCTATATCTATTTTTTCTTGCGTAAGCTCTTTTTTATATTCTTTGTTATACTCGTTACGTTTTATTGTAATAGTTGATTTAAGAGTCTTAAAATTACGTATAATCCTATTTACTTCATCTTGTAATTCTTTATTTAGGTTAATTGGATAACCCCAAGCAGATAACTCTTTAATGTATTTTAATTGTCCTTCTTTGGTTGTTTGCTCTACTAATCCACTTAATAAACTAGAACAAATAGAAAGTTTAGTTTCTAATTTACTTATGTATGATAATTTCTTAAATGATGTTCTAATTTGCTTATCGTCTTTTAATACTATATACTCTTTAAACAATTCACTCCAAATATCATCTAATTGTAGTTGTAATTCTTTTGTAATTTCTGTATTTTCGTAATCTTCAATCAAATACTTATAATCTTTAGTATCTAATATCTCATAGAATCTAAAAATTGATAATGTTTTACATGATTTGTATATTTTCATTGAATTGTACGTTTAACGAATTTTTGTAGTTCTGGTAGTATTATCTTAAAGTTTAATTCTTTTTGGTTTGCTACGGTCATAGTAAATATATCATCTCCATATTTACGCATTAACTCGTCTGCTTTTTGGTCTGTGGGGAATATCTCTAATTGAAAGCTTCCATAATCTGTAGTAAATGATTTATATAAAGCCCCTGTATCAAATAAAGTAACGTGATTGAACCTATCACCTTTAATCTTTTTAACAGCTACAGTAAAAGGTGTGTAATCAGGTTTTAACTTTTTACCTTTTCCATCAATACCCTTGTCAAATAACTGTTTTTCTCTTACTAAATCTATTATTACTTCTTCAAATTTTAGAATTGTTTTAGCCGTTTCTTGCTCGATACCATTTCGTGCTTTTAATAACTTCTTTTTAAATTCTAATACATTCATAAAGATTTAATAAGGGGGCTGTTAAGGATGTACGTTATTCCTCGCCCCCTATTATTTTAAACTACTGTTGCAGTTAAAGCATTTGAACGATATAAACAATCATCTTTGATTATAACGTTTTTATTAGCTGAACTGTCGTATAATTGCACAATAACAACCTCATTTGTTGCTAAAGCTGCTAATGTACCAGTATATCTACCCGGCACAGTTGCACTCTCAACCCAAGTAGTTGCAGTTGTAACACCATCAACAGTCACTAAGAAATCAGCATCCACCAACCCTTCTAAAGCTGTTTGACTATCAGCAGCACTTACTAAATCAACTATTACCGTTGTATCTGTATCACTTGGAGCTACATTATAACTCGCTGTAATATCATTAATACCGTCTACTTCATCAGGTGAAAAATCTAACTCAGAGGCGTCTAACCATACTAATCTGTCGTCAAACTCACCTCTATCTAATAGTTGGAAAGTAAGCATTTTAGTAGTAGCTACAGTTGCATCATTAAATTTACGTTTCTCAGGTGAGAATAATCCAGCTTTAAAACCTTTCGCTAATCCTGACTTATTTTCAGTCATTAAGAAACTACCAGCTTCATCGACAATTATAATATCATAAGCTCCAAAACTATCTAAACTTGATAAAGCTTTATTAAAGTATTCACCTTTCTTATATTCTAATTGGAACTCATAACGCCCTAAATTAGCTTTAATTTTAACTCCTGATTGAGTTTCTTGTATTGTGTCATCCGCTGAATTATCTACAAACCCTATTGCATTGATTAAAGGTATTGCTTTTCCAGCTTGAACTAAACCTTGTAAGTAAGTTTTATCAAATGTATCACCATCAGCAATAGTAGTACCACGCTTTACAGCATAAATACCATTGATTAACTTAATTTCAAAGGCACAATTCTTTGTTCCAGTACCTAAAGCGGTAATAGAGCAATTAATTTTATTCTTTATACTTCCGAATGTTGCCATTTTTAATTTATTTTTTTAATTGATCTTAAATAATCAGCACCTTCTTTTGTTAATTTAATGCTGTTACCTTGTTTATATTCTTTTTTAGAGGTATTAAAGTTTTCTATAACCTTATACCACTCTTTCTTTAGCTTTTCTTTAGCCATAATTTATCGTTTTTAAACAGTTCTTATTAATACCTATTGTTAACTCTAATTTAATAACATCCCAAATCTCAGTAAATTCATGACTTTCATCATCTTCTGAATAATTATAGAAGTTTGTTTTTGTTTGTTCTCCTATAAAATCAATACTACTACCTTTCTCTAACGCTTTAATAACATTATTATATAAAGGATTTAATACTAAAGTAAATGAACGTCTTGAACGCTCTCTATTACCCATATCAACATCTTTGTTTAACGTAGCTAATATTAACGTATAGTCACCTTGTATTGTATCCTCATCACCTGTATCTGATACTGGAGTTAACAGCCATATTAAAGGGTATTTATTATTATTCCTATTTAGTTTTAACCACTTGTTTAAATCTTTTTGAGTACCCCAATCAAATCTAACATCGAATGTACCACTACCAATAGTCATATCAGGTAACGTATCAAATAACTCAGCTAATCTACTTTGAGCGTCTATCATATACCAAATTGATTAATATTCTCTAATCGTTGAGGTTTCCAATCAGCGTAAGTGTCAGGCGTTTGTAGGTTTATATCGTTTATAAACTCATATAAGCTACGTTCACCATCATCACAACCGAACCAATCAATACCAGTCATTCCACTTGAATTAGTGATATAGTAAGGTTGGTTATAATTACCTACAGCTAAACTATAAAACTTACTCCAAGCGTTAACTGCTTTTGGAATTGCACTAACTCTCGTTGCGTTCTTAGCTGTTTCTGTTTGAACTCCTACACTTGAATAATTATCTACATCGTGAGATAAGAAATTATAATAAACGTAGTAAGATAATAGACTTCTATTTATTAAAGAATTACCCAACCCTTCAGAGAAAATTAATCCTCTGAAGTTATAGGTAACTGTATCAATAGTATATTCTTTACCGTTTAATAAGTCTTTCCATTTTTGGTCTGCTGCTGGTTTTATAGTCCATTGACCATTAACATCAACATCAAACTGTTCTGAAAATTCTTTATATAAATTATAACCAAGTAATTTAATAAGTACCTCACGCTCATACTCGCTGATAAAGAACTTTAATTCGCTATCATTAGATATATCATTAACTCCTGGTGATGGATTAACAACATTAGGAATGTGAATATCGCCCTTGTAGTATATGCTTGATGTAATCATAAATTATTTATTTTTCTTCTCGTTTATCGTAAGGTTTAAATCCTTTAGGTACTTTAACTCCTTTAGGTGCTTTGTGTTTACTTTCATAAATCCAAGCATTATCCTTGCTTACTCTAACTTTTTTACCGTTAAAAATTACCTCTACTGTTGATTCAAAGTAATTACCTCTTTTTACTTCTTTAGCCATTTATTAAGGTTTTAATATTGCAGCTATATCTGTAGCGAAAGTACCAGTAACAAATGCAGGGTAATGATTAGATTTAACTCTATGTACTAATCTAGACTCAGCAAGAATTGTAACAAAGTTTTTAGTGAAATCATCATTTTCGTAACCCATATCAAAAGTTAAAGCTTCTTTAAATCTAACACCTGATTTAGTGAAATCACCTACTAAATAATCACCTTCTGTAACTCCTGTATTTTGAACAACTGGAATACCTTTAATAATAGTACCGTCAACAGTTGTAAATGGAGCTAAAATATAATGACCATCAGAAGCTTTTTCTAATCCCATACCTGTAACATCGCTTGGATGCATTAAAATGTAATTAGGTTGGAATTGAGCAACCATAATTTGATTAATTGCAACTGCTAAAACATCTTTCTTGTTAGCTTCTGGAACTGCTAAAGCAAATGATCCAGCGGCAAAAGCTGTAGCATTTTCTAAAATACCTGTTAAGTTTTGAGATAAACCATCTCCAGAAAGTACTTGCTCGTCAATTTTAAGATTAATAAGCTCAGTAAGTTCTTGATTAATTTCAGCTTCCATTAAATCAACATCGTCTAACATCTCTTTAGATGCTTTAATATAAGCAGTAACTTTTCTTACAGAAGCACTTGCTAACACTAAATCAAAATCAGCTTGTGATTTAGCAGCACCTTCAGCAGTCATTGCAGCTCCACCATCAGGATTCTTTTGTTCTACCCATTCCCATGTAGTTGAGTTGATAGTACCTGTATTAACTAAATCAACAATAAAAGGCTGTCTTCTAACAACTCTTGTAATTCCTGATTCTCTTTCAGCTTGTGGTATTTGCCCTGTTACATTAGTAGATACTAACATATTACCAGCAGCTTTTACTTCAAACCTAACAGAACCATGTCTATTGTTTTTTAAATCTTTAAACGCTTGTTTATTTGATTTAATAGATTTATGTAACTCTTCTTTAAAGCTAACATTTCGAGGCTCTAATCCTTTAGTTTCTAATTTAGATAAAACTTCACCTTGCTCCAATAAAGCCTTACTAAAAGCATCAAACTTAATTGTCATTTCTTTTGTGTCGTTATCTGTTTTAAACGTTTCAAAAGCTTTTTTCAGTTCAGCACCAATTTCTTCTTGATACTCTCTATGTAGTTTACCTACTTCCTTTACCTCCATAGCATCATATTGCTCTTCAGTAAATCCTTTTTTAGTTAAAAATTCTTTAAATTTCATTGTTTCTTTTTTAAATTATAAAAATAGTTGTTTCTTTTCTTGAAGTGCTTTAGAAGCGGCTTCTTCTTTATCTGTTTGAGTGTCGTTAGACGGCTCGGTTTTATTTTCTAATGTTGGTGTTATTGGGTTGCTTCCTAATGGAACTGCTGAACCTTCAATAGCTTTAGCTTCTGTAACAACCCAAAAGTAACCTTGATTTGTAGCATCTTCTTTATTTACAATACTATCAATGTGTTTATCAAATATTACTTTGTTTTCTTCAAACTCTTCATCATTAATTGCTAAATCTAATTTAACATATTGCATACCTACTGAATGATTATCTACAAAACCACTCTTGTATTGGTTAAACATATATTTATTACGAGAACGTTTAACTGTTGAATCAAACACTAAAGCCTCAGTACTACCATTAGCATTAAACCCTAATTCTTTCCATTTAAAGTCAGCTACAGATACGTTTAAGTCTTTACCACTTGATATAATCTTATCAAACTCTTGACTCTTATGCTCTTGTACGTGTAATATTCGTTTGTTTTCTTTAATTGATTTATTCCACAACCCTTTAATATGAACGTCATCATGTGAATCCATTATATTAGTAGTGTTTATGATAGCTTTAACCGTTATCTCATCTTCATTATCATTAGCTTTATTCACCGATTTAACAGTCGTAAAGTCTTTTAATAGCGTTACATTAGATGAAATACCATCAGCATACTTAATAGCACTCTTTTTCTGATTTGATAGCGTTTCTTTATTCTCTACCAAGAACTTAAAAAGCTCTTTCTTATCTTCAAATTTAGGTATCTCTAACATAACTTACTTTTTAATTACTTCTTGATTATCTATTTTGCGTTTACGCTTTTTAACTATCTCTTTTAGCTTAGTATTATTAATAAAGCCTTCGGATACTTTTAAATTTATATCTACTTTTTTAGGTGTCATTACTCTTCTTTTAAACCGTTATCAATTAAAAACTGCTCAGATTGTTCTAATGTTAATCCGCTTCTTACTAAGTTACTTATAGCTACTGTTCTTTTAAGAACACTATCAACACGCATATTCTCTACTTCTTGCATAATAGGTAAATGTGCTAAACTACCAATAATCTTTTCGCCTTCAGGTAATTTAAACATCTTAGTTAAGCTATTAGCGTAATCATCTACATGATTTTGTATAACGCTTTGAATATACCCTATTTGTGCTTGTACTTGGTTCTCATACGTTGCCGTCTTATTACTTAACAACTCTAAAGGAATGTTAAACGCTAATACTATAATAGCTGCATCTTCTGCAACGCTTTCATCTAGTCCTAAGTCTTTTAATACAATGTGTAAAGATTCCCAATTAACATCAGATCTTGTAGCTATTGAACGACTACGACCTCTACCTAATCCTGTTTCGTTATTTAATTTATTTTGTATCCTTGTTTGTTCAGTATCTCCAAACGGCATAGCACTAGCACCACCATTACCTCCAGATGTAAACAACTCCCTACCATTCGTACCTATAACAACGTTCTTAGCTTGGTAAGCCTTTTCTATTGTGCTTAATGGGTGTTTTAAACTATCTAATCTACTAGGAGCTGTTAACAT
>Ga0193951_1001026_pt1 | contig 12495 bp, 7 predicted proteins | sample BB_2_MG_FD_140370 | JGI IMG/M metagenome (GOLD analysis project Ga0193951, IMG submission 140370) | Microbial mat bacterial communities from the Broadkill River, Lewes, Delaware, United States - BB_2_MG | ecosystem: Environmental > Aquatic > Freshwater > River > Microbial mats | place: USA... | reverse complement strand
GAAATTCCACTCAAAAAAACTAAAGGTATAAATACTGAGCATGTGGTTAAAACCGATGAAATTAATGGACGAATAACCTCAGTAGTGCCACGTGTTACTGCTTTGGTTAATTTATCGCCTTTGTCGATGTATTGTGTTATGTTGTCGATTACAATTATGGAGTTATCAATCATCATTCCAACACCTAATATTAAACCCGATAGCGAAATAATATTTATTGATATGTTGGCAAACATGAAGAAAAGCAGGCTGATAACCAGTGAAACAGGAATACTGAAAGCAATAAGCAAAGGGCTTCGAGGATTTTTTAAAAAGAAGAACATTATAATAATAGCCAAAATACAACCTATTATGAGGCTCTGTTTTAGATTGGTAATGGAGTAACTTAAAAGTTGTGTTTGATCGCGAGTAACTTTAAACCTTAGTTGAGGATAGTCGGTTTGAAAAGCATTTAAAAGGTCGTTAACATTATCTTTTAAAACACTCATTTTTGCCGATGAATGTTTTATTACCGACATGGTTATAGCATCACTTTTTCCATCGAGGAACAGACCATCTCTATTTTTAGTTCGCAATTTAACATCGGCTAAATCGCCAAGTTTAAAAACTCTATCGCTTTTCTTTATAAGTATGTTTTGTATGTCGGTAACAGATAAAATTTGACTCTTTATTTGAACAAGGTATTGATAATTACCCTGACGAATAAGAATGCTTTTTGCCTGAATATTATTCTGATGGAATGCAGCTTGAATATCAGCAGGAGTAAGATTTATTGATACAGGATTGTTTTTTAGAGGTGTTATTGAAATTTCGGGAAACACTAATCCACTAATATCGGCAAGAGCTACTTCGGGAAGTTGTTCTATTCGCTTTTTAATAACATTTGAAGTGAATTCGCTTAATTCTAGAAGTTTTTCGTTGTTGGGGGTTGAGTCGTTTTTAAGGCTAACATTAATATAAAATGCAGGAATATCGGAAGCACTTGCTTTAATAACTCGTGGACGTGTTATTGTGCGAGGCATATACGACATTGCTGCGTCAATTTTATCGTTTACTTCGATATAAGCGTAGTCTATTTTAGTGCCGTATTTAAAGTTCATTCGGACAATAGAGTAGTTGTCGCGTGTTTGGCTAGTTATATCGTCGAGACCTGGCACTTGCATTAGTTCACGACGAAATGATGAAACAACCGATTGTTCGAGTTGTGAGGCAGACATACCAGGTTGGCTAATGTGAATTGTTATTTCGGGTATGCTTACATTTGGCATTAACGAAATGGGTAGTTTTTGTGTGGAGATAAGTCCTAGTACAAGGAAAGCCACAAAACTCATTATTACTGCTATTGGTCGTTTTATAAGGAATTTAACCATGTTGTTATATTTTTATTCTAAGGTTGTTTTTAATAGGACTTTTTTGTTTAAGCTACTGGTTTGTTACTTTTTGCTTGATAAAAAAGTAACCAAAAAATCAAGTCTCTCGGATAAAAGCGACCCGTTAAAAAGGCTTGAAGGCTAAAAAATCAGCGATCGTGGAAAAAGTTGTTAAATCTTATGCTTTTCGGCACGCTCGAACAATTTTTTCACGACTTCTTCGCCAAATGGGTGCCCACTTTTATTGCTATGCCAGAGTATTATATAAGAATCATTTTCTTAATCATATTTACTTCATTCGTTTAAACATTATGGGTAGTACAAAAACAATAGCAATAACAGAAAATAGAAGTCCGCCGGTTGTTCCAGCAGCAAGGGCAAACCAAAAAGGTTCGTGTTTGCCGAAGAACAGAAAGGGTATTAAGCCTAAAATTGTAGACATAATTGTTAAAGCTATAGGTATTATTTTTGAGTTGTATGCTTTTATATAAAGTTGCAATCGGGGAATAGTTGGTTTTGTTCGCTCCAGATTATTAAGGTCGTTTATTAAATAGAGAGCAGAGTTAACAACTAATCCGCTAAGTAATAAGAACGATGCATACCCACCTTGGTCGAAACCAAAGTCGAAAAGATAAAAAGTTAAAAATACACCGATAAATGATATTGGAATTGTTGCAATAATTATAAATGGTTGAATTAGCGATTCGAGTAGAATAGCACAGACAAAGTATATAATTGCCAACATAATGAAAATTAGAAAGTATTGTGCGCTCTCTTTTAAATCCCAGTAGTTTGGTTCGGTACTTTGGTATGTTTTGTAACCTAGAGGAAGGCTTTTGTTGATTTCGTCTTGGTTTTGGGTAAGTATTTTTTTTGCGAATTTCTGAGGACCAATAAAATCGTAAGCCAAAGTAATTAAGTATTGTTGATTTTTCTTGTAGATTAAATTATCGGTTTTAGTAGTGATTAATTTACCAACTTGGATAGGTTTTAAACTTTGTTGAGAACCCGTTTTAAGAACAGAATTGTTTATATTCCAAAAGTCGGTATTTTTAGAATTTGAGTATGAAAAGCTAATGTTTTGTAATTGGTTATCGAAATTTATATATTGATTACCTAAATAGTTAAGACCTTCTTGTTGAAGAAGAGATGCGAAATTTATTAAGCTGCCATTGTATTTTATAAGTTCGTTTTTGTCGATATCTATGGCTAAAGCCTTTTCTTGACTACTTCCCCAGCTATTACCGCTAACTATTTCAATTTCTTGGATACGAGGATTTTTTAGTAAGCTATCTTTAGCCTGGTTTACATATTTAAGGAGTTGATTATAGTTATAGCCAGAAAAAATCAAACGATTTTCTTTGTATATGTTATTCAAGGAGTTATTAAAGCTTTTTCCTACACCATGAACTCCAAAGTCGGCACTAGAAAAGCCAATAGCTTTAGCTTCTAGATAACTTTTAAGTTCGTAAGGAAATCCGCTGTAATCGTATTCGGGTTTAAAGTAAATAGTTATTCTTCCATATCTGTTATTATTTATTTGAGCATGAAATTGGTCTATTTCGTTAAACTCTTTTAGGAATTTTTCGAACGATAGAAATATTTCGTTTAACTGCTCTAATGTACCACCTTCTTGCAGTTCGACAGTAACATTAAGAGAAGTGCGAGCAGGTTCGGCAAACGAATCTTCGTCGATAATAGTTTCGACAAACAGGCGAAGGGTTCCTCCAAATATTTTATCTATTATGGGTTTGTATTCAATTTGATATGTTTCGGAACCAATTGTCTTGTTGTAAACACCTTTAAACCAATTATTGCCTTCGATAGAGTTTGGCAGAAATATTATTGGCAGACCAAAAGTCAATAACAAAACAAAAAACAGAGTCTTACGCCAACGCAGAGTAAATAATATTAAACCTTTATATGCTTTATTGAAAGAAATAATGCGTCTCTTTCTGCGTATCACAAAAGCACCAGTATTTTTTTTGATTTTTATTTTCTCCATTAAAGCAGGAATAAAAAAGAGAGCTGTAAATACCGATACGGTGAGATTAATAATAATTACTAAAGCAAAATCGATAAGGTTTACTTTTTGTTCGTCGCTAAGAAAAAAGATAACTGTTAATGCTCCAATTGTTGTTAGAGTAGCCGCTAAAATAGCCAGGAAAACTTGCTTATTTTTTTTGTTACGCAAGTGATCCATCATTACAATAGTATTGTCGATTACAATACCAAACGAAACAGTAATGCCTGCCAAAGAATACAAGTGTATCTCAATTTTTAAGAAATAATATAGGATAAAGGCAATAATAATATTTGCCAAAAGACTTATTATTATTAGCAGCAGATAACGAAAGCTTCGGTTGATAATCAGCACGAAAATTAGAAGGATTGCAACCGAAAAAATTGTACGAATGCCAGTTTTGTTAAGTTCTTTTTTAAGATATTCTGTTGAATCGTATGTTTTTATTAGGCTGTAGTGTTGCGGTAAATTATTGGTTATTTGTGTAACTATATCGAAAACAGAGTTTGCTAATTTAAGTTGATTAGCATCTTCGGTGGCATAAAGAACAATATTAAGAGCCGTTTGCCCATTAATGCGGTAATATGAAGTTGGAGCTTGTTGAGTGTAATTTATATTGGCTATATCTTTAAGGTGTATTATTCTACCAGAAATATTTTTGATTGGAATAATTGATAAATCGGGTTTTGTATTGCTATTACCAAAAAGTTTAACAAAACACATTTCGTTTGAGGCTGATTGTGAAACGTATGCTTTGCCTAAATCGTTATTTGTAAAATAATTGCTAACAGAAGAATATATATCACTAAAGTTGATGTTTAGGTTTGTTATTTTTGGTTTATCAATATCAATTTTCCATTCGTATGGTGAGCTGCCAAAAATATCAATTTTACTTATCTTATCTAGGTTAGCTAAACGAGGTTCAATATTGTTTTGGACATATTTTAACATTTTATATGAGTCATCGGAGCTGTTAAGAGTGTAAGTCATTAAACGTATCTGTTTTGACTCGTCTCTTGTACCTTTGCTTATGCGTGGATAGCTGACTTGCTCGGGCAATTCGGGATAAATTTGGCGTAATAATCCTAACACTTCGAATCGTATAGATTGCAAATCGCTGTTTTTGTCGATTTTAAGATCAATTTGTCCCCAACCTTCACCCGATTGCGAAGTTATTTCGCTTAACCCGTTAATGGTAGAAAGGATCCCTTCGAGTTTAGCTGTTACCTGTTTTTCGACAATTTCGGGTGTTGCATTTGCGTAATTATAACTAATGTAAAGTGTAGGTAAACTTTTAGCAGGATTGAGTTTAATAGTAATTTTTGGTATTAAAGCAATACCTATTAACACCAAAACCACCAAAACAATATTGGAGGAAAAGGCGCTAAACGATCTATTTTTTTTAGTATTCAAAAGCTGTTTTTAATAATTATAAAGCAGGAATATCGTAAGTAAAAAAAGGATCCAATTCGGTAGTTGATGCTAAGATAATTGTGTTTTCGGCATCGTTAACACAGAAATAACCCCAATGGTCGAGCTTAAACTTACGAATTGGATTACCGTTCCAATCGAATTGCTCGACATAAATATAGCCAGATGTTTTGTTGTTTTCCTTACCTATTTGTATTGGAGTTCTGCCAGAGTACAAAACATATACATAGTTTTTTTGAGCCGACATACCCCAATAGTGAGTTACATTAGTTGGGGCAAGCATATCTTTAACATCACCTGCTAAAGCTGGGGCTGTATTGAAATTAACAACTTTGGTTGTGTTGTTTTCTAAATCGTGAAATACCAAACGCTTGAAATATTTGTAAGCGTAAACAAAACGTTTTTTTGATCCGTTTGCCCCAAAGTCACCAATATAAGCAGCCCAATTACGGTGGTTTTTAGAGAATGCTAAGTTGTATATTTGTTTTGTGTGTGTTGAGTCGCCATCAACTTTAAAGTCGAAAACAGCTTTACCTCTTTTTATATTTTCGACATATAAAAGATGATTGGGAGAAAGACCATGTATTTGTCTGGCGTTATATTCACTGGTACTTTTTATTTTTATTGGTGTTTTAGCAATTTCATTATTCTTGATTAAAGGGAATAGTTCATTGGTATTAGAACTATATATGTAACAAATAGAATTAGAGTTTTCTGTTTTAACTAATGATGGAAATGAAAATTCTCCAGGACCTCTACCTTTGTCGCCAAATGTTTTGATAAACTTAAAGTCGGGTAGAGAAAATAGGGTGAATAATTTAGCACCATAACTTTTAGTGATGAGCATGCTGTCGTTTGCTATCATTTGTAGTTCAGATATTCCTAGAATGTAGTCTGATACTTTAGATTCACCTGTTAACTCAATAATATTACCAAATACATCATCAGTTAAATTAACCTCTTCGTTTTTAAGAGGAGGTAATGTTTTTTCTTTGTTTACAACTTCTGCAACAGATGTTGGTTGTGCAGGTTTTTCAGTTTTTTTTTCGTTTGTTTGATTGCATGATACTATTAAAGTAGACAGTATCACAAGGAAGAATAGTTTTTTCATTATTTTTTAGTTTTACCGTGAAGATGCAAAATCGCAAAGGGTTTTTGTTAATTTATAGTTTGGGTAGTTTATAGGTATAAAAAGGGTTTTCTTCTAAATTACTAGCAATAAATATTGTGTTCTCGGCTTCATTAACACAGAAAAGACCTCCTTGGTCGAGCTTGAATTTACGTATAGGGTTACCGTTCCAATCGAATTGTTCGATAAAAGTGTGTTTTTTTCCATTGTTATAATCTTTTCTCACCTGTATTGGAGTACGACCAGAATAGAGAACATATACATAGTTTTTTTGAGCAGAAATACCAAAATAGTATGTCGTATTTGTGGGAGCAAGAATGTCAATGTCAGAACCTTTTTTAAGATTTTCGACGTCAAAATTAATTATTTTAGATGTATTGTTTTCTAAATCGTGAAATACTAATCGTTTAAAATATTTGTAAGCATAAACAAATCTCTTTTTTGAGGCGTTTGCTCCAAAATTACCGATGTATGCAGCCCAACTTTTGTAATCATTAGAGAATGCTAAGTTATATATTTGCTTTGTTGTAGATGAATCGCCATCAACTTTAAAGTCGAAAACAGCTTTACCTCTTTTTATATTTTCGACATATAGAAGATGATTTGGAGAAAGACCATGTATTTGTTTGCGATTGTATTTGCGTGAGTTATTTAGCTTTATTGCTTTTTTATTAATAGTGTAGCTGTTTTCAATAGCATTTAATTCGTCAGTAAGGTCGTTATATATATAACCAAGTTTATTGGAGTTTTCGACTTTTACAAGCGAAGGGAATGCATATTCTCCAGGACCTCTTCCTTGCTTTCCAAATGCTTTTTTTAGCTTAAAATCAGGAAGTGAGTAAAATAAAAGTATATCCTTATCTATTGTTTTAAAAGTAAGAATAGAGTCGTTAGCAATCATTTCAAAGTCACTTAGCCTAAAAATGTTATTAACAATATGTTGAGTTCCTTTTAATTCAATAATATCTCCAAAATCATTTTCGGTTAAATTAACTTCCACGTTTATGAGAGGAGGTAATATTTTTTCTTTTTGCTTAACTTCAGCTACAGATGTTTGTTGTGCAGGGTTTTCGGTTTTTTTTGTATTTGACTGATTGCATGATACTATTAAAATAGATAGTATCATAAGAATGAATAGTTTTTTCATTGTCTAACATTTAAGGATAGTTATAAGTTGAGATTAGCAATTTTGTTTTGGCTTAATAAGTTTGTTTGTTACAACAATATTATGCCCAAGATTTTGATTGTTTTGGATTATTATTGTGTCGCTTTCGGTAATGCCTTCGGTTATTACATAAGAGTTAGAGTTCTCCATATCGGTTTTCACATAGTTCCATTTGGTAATACTGTCGTCTTTTAGAGTAAATATTACATCGCGGTTCTGTCTTTTAACTACAGCCTCTTTTGGAACAATAATTTTATTAGTAAACATTTGCATTATCTTAATATCTACATTCATACCCTCTAGTAGGGTGTTGTTTTTGTTGTTTATTAAAGCGGTAATTTTTATCATTCCGTTTTGGTCTACCCACGGGTTTATTGAGGTTATATTACCAAAGAATTCGCCATTAACTACCGGCGAGGTAATGGAAATATTTTTACAGTTCATAATGTATTCTAGTTCGTTTTCTATTACATTAAATTCCACTTCCATTTTAGAGTTATCTATAACGTAACAGCAATAATCGTAACTATTTGAAGAATTGTTCTCTTTTGCTTTTAGTTGAGAAATAACGCCATTAAAAGGAGCAGTGATTGTTGTTTTACTAAGATTAAGATTTACCTCTTTAGTGTATATTTCGGCATCGTAATAACCGCTACGTATTTTTGCAAAATGTAGAATTTTATCGGCAACAGACGATGAGTCGTTTGTTTTATGGTTGTATGCTAAAAGAATATCTTGAAGTTCTACTTTAGCTTTCTCGAATCGGAATTTTGCTTTCTGTTGGTCGAGTAGTAGTTGTTGGTTATCTAATTTTGCAATAGTATCGCCTTTAGTTACAGCTTGTCCGTTTTTTACAAATACATTGGTTATGTTTTCGTTTAAACGGAATTCTATTTTTGCCGATTTAACAGGTTTTAATGTACCGTTGCAGATTAGTTCTCTGTTAAAAGTTCCTTTTTCTACAATTATACTGCTAACCTCAATATTTTTTGGCGTTATGTCTGTTTTTGACTCCTCGGTTTGTGTTTGACTTGCCGTGTTGTTGCACGAAGAGAGAATTATTGGGGTAATGAGGATTAGTGATAGGGCTAAGTTTAGTTTGTTTTTTTGCATGAAAAATATAGGGTTTAAAAATAGATGTTAAGATAAATAAAATATCATAACATAGTTCACCCCGTTATGATATTTTAATTAAAATACATTGACTATTAAACAGTGCAAAAATTATACTGGGTTGCTTCTAATTCGTAATCGGTAATAGGCGGGCATGTGTTTTTGAAGATGCACCCTTTGCATGGTTTTACCTTGTTGCGAGTTAAAAACCACTCGTTATTATCAACAAGAGCACGGTATATTAGCTCTTTTAGGGTTTTATTATCTTCGAGCTTTGCTATTACTTTTCCCTTTGTTTCGCAGTTATATACTTTGTTATTCTTGATAACTAACTTACCAAATAGAGCTTTGTTAAGAGTTTTGTTGGCATCGTAATTTTGCTTTGTGATTATTTTATCTAGAATTTCATCTTTGTTTAGAAACACAAATTCTTTTAAAAAATCGGTATTGCAATTTTTTATATCAAGATGGAAATTATAATCAATATGACTGTTTACAACAAAATTTGAATAATGGTTATATTGCGATTCGTTGCTTATTTTAAACAAAATGTCGACACCTTTTTCTTTAAGAATCTCCTTATTGAATGATTGGTTATCGACTAATACTGAAATATTATTCTTTACTAATTCTTGAGAATCTTTAATAGATTCAGAAAAAGCGAAATATTCGGTATGATCAATAGAAATATTAATTGAACAATGTTTAGCAACTGAATTAAGATTGTTAATAAATTCAGTTATTTCAACTTTGTTAGAGTTGAAATTTGTAATGTGTAGATTAATTTTTGCTATTGAACTATGTTCAGATTCATATACTAATTTTAATATTTGGTCTGAAAGCAAGATGTTTTTACCATCGATGTGTACAGAGAGTTCGAAAAGATTCTCTAAGGTGTTGTAACCCTGATCTCGGTACGAAAGGTTTTTAAACTTGCGTATGTCACGTTGAATATTTATAATTGGATAGAAAATAAATGGTTTGTCGTTAGACTCTTCTAAACCGCCAATAGAATTATCTTCAAATAATTTAATCAGATGGTTTAAATCCTTACAATCATTATCCGTAAGCTTAATTGAATATTCGTTAGCATGAATTTTCTTTATTACTTGGTAATCGCTATTTGTAAGAATATATTTTTTTGAATCTAAAGTGTTAACTAATAGACATTCCTTTTTGTTATGCGAAAATGTAATCTCAACATATCCGTCTAAATAGAGCCATTTATTCATAATATACTTCTGTTAATATTTTTTTGTAAAGTTTGCGGTCTTCTTTTAATGCTTTTGTTATCCAATCGTATGATAATTTAAATTTGTTATTAGGAAGATAACCAGGGCACGATATTTTCTCGGCGCTTAAATCGAGATTAAAAATACATTGAGTACAATTAGTTTTTCGGATACAATTATTGCAGTATTTTGCAAGCTTGTCATAAGTATTGTTTGTAATGTCTAGTATCTTATCGTAGTCAATAAATACACCCTCTTCTGTTACTTTTCCGAATGGAAATGCATCGCTTATTCTTTCACATTGTAGAATTGTACCTTTTGCAGTTAGAAATATTTTTCTTGAGAAGGGTATGCAGGTACCTGTTGGTAGGTATTCTTTTGTTTCATTTTTAGTGAAAAAATCAAGATATGTCTGATATACATTATTCGATGAATGATGTATAGCAGTAGAAAGCTGACTAATATCCGGACTGTCAATAAAAAGAGTGTCTCTAATAAATCTGTAATCTTCACTTTGATTAAGGCTTTCTGTTAAATTAACATATGTATTCCAAAATTCTGTTTTTTTTGATTCCTCAATACCAGATGTATTTAACTCAGTTATAGTTGGTTTTTTATTATATCTGTTAAATATATAATTAAATGTTTCGCTGAAAGAACTTCTGTTATGGAGCACAGAGTTGAATTGAATATTAGTTTTAAAAAAATCGGGATAGTTTTTGTAAACGAAATCAATGTTTTTGATAATGTCATCAAACGATTCTTTCCCATTCTTATATACACGATATGAATTGTTTTCCTTATTTCCATCGAGACTTATTAGCAAGTGAAAGTCGTTTTCGACTAAAAAAGCGATGTGCTTTTTAAGCAAAACTGCATTAGTTGTCATATTGAATCGAGGAATAATACACTCCAGATTAGCTTTTTTTACATAATTTATTACTTCCTTTATAAAAGGAACGTTCATTAAAGGTTCACCTCCATAGAAGCTTATTGAAACTGTTTTTTTATATGATTTGTTTGCATTTGAATTCCAAAGATTAACAAGATAGTCTAACAATTTTTTAGCATAGATTGTAGGTAAATCGTTTTGAATTCGAGTACTGTTTTTGCCTGAATATAATTCCCCGTAACTACAATATTTGCACTCTAAATTACATTTTTCGGTTACTTCGAAAGTTACCTGTAATGTATTTGATAATGATTTAATTATGTCTAGTTTTTTTATTCCTTTGATTATTTTAGGATGAGCGAGTTTGTTGAAAGAATTGTTAATCATTTATAATGGTTTTATTTAACGTTGATATATCGTTTTTAATAATAAATGTAATGATGCCTAAAAAGCATCATTACGAAAGTTTAGCAAGAACTTGTAAATTTAAAATTCATACATTTGGTCTGTAAACTTTTTGGAATATGCTCCAGTCGCTTTGTTACCGCTTCCATTACCTCCAATAGAAGAGCCTCCTTTATTTGCATAATAACATGAGCATAAGCAAACTAAACCACCTTTAACTTTACTCATTTCCTCGTTAGTAAATCTCTCGTTAGAGAATTTGTCAATTTTTAATGATTTTTTCATCTCAATTAAATTTGTTTAAAAAATATAGATCCTCGTTTTTTACAGGTTAGGGCTTCCTGTAATAGACAACTAATCATTATCGCGAATTGGATTGGTTATTTATTTGTTTCCAAAAATAAAGTCCAAGTCTGCCACTTTTTGTCAGAGAATAAAAAAAACTTTCTTTTATTTTATGCAAATCATCTTCTCTGTTGCTTAAGCTGTAGTTGAAAAATCTTTTGTGGATATAGGAGTTTGATTCACTGGAGTATTCAATTTATGTTCCAGGAATTGGTTAATGTTTATTTGATATCGATAATCGAGGTTGTTAAATAAGGTTTGTCTAGTTATTTTTTGAATTGGGTAAATTTACTTGCCAATAAGCGCTGTTTTTGGATGGATTTATATTTTTGTCCTATTATTTTCAGTAAATCAAAACAGCCGTTTGGATCGATTCAAACAGCTGTTTTGATTTACTATTATTGGTAATTTACAGATTCTTGTTATTTCAGAATATAATTATTCTTCTGAAAAGGTTTATGTTACATAAACTATTGTTTTTTTATTACTGTTAGTCGATATCATAATAACTCTATGCTAAAACTTCTGTATTTGGTAATTGTTTTTTTACAGAATTAAAAGATTTTTTTTCAATGGCAAGTAAGCTTTTGTAATATCTAGACATGAGTCCATAAACAACCATTTCGCTAAGTCTTGGTTTCGATCTGAAGAGTCTGTTCATAGTCATATGGCATATACTATTAGCTAAAGATATTTTGTCGATTTCAACTAAATTATTTTTGTGTAATTCTTTTATTATATCCACTATTGCATTTGATTGATACTCTCTGTTGACTAGAATTGTATTCATCTCTTTTTCGTATTTATTAATGTCAAAAGAGTCTGTAATATCTGCCCTGTCTTTTCTGAATTTATTGTCTAATTGAACTCTAAGGTTTTTGTCGAGATTGAATTCGATGCCTAAACCTTGATGCCATCTTTCAATTATATCGTATTTTTCAGAGGTAGAATAGTCGAATGAAGACAATAGTGAATTGATTAAGTATATAGCAATAAAACCAATCTCTCTGTCGCTTTTAACCGATTTCAAAATTTGTAGAATAGAATAACTATCTACACAAAAAAGCTTTTCTAATACTGGTATAGATTTAACACCATATCGTTCGATTTCGCGGTTATATGTATCCATCTGAATTTTCCATATTACACCTGACTCATTAAGTTGTTTTAAAATTTCAGATAATTTTAAAACAACACTTCCGTAATCGGTAATATCAATAAGATGGAGTCGTAATCTAATATGTTCGTCAGGGTCAGCATATCTAATAAAAAACCAATTGTCTATAGTTTTTGATTCTAAAAGATCTTCTATAATAGGAAGTATGTAGTTGATTAGAATTTTGTCGGCACTTTTTGTTCCTGAATATAATTTGTAGTAAATCCACTCGCT
>Ga0193951_1001024_pt1 | contig 12500 bp, 11 predicted proteins | sample BB_2_MG_FD_140370 | JGI IMG/M metagenome (GOLD analysis project Ga0193951, IMG submission 140370) | Microbial mat bacterial communities from the Broadkill River, Lewes, Delaware, United States - BB_2_MG | ecosystem: Environmental > Aquatic > Freshwater > River > Microbial mats | place: USA... | reverse complement strand
CCTCCACCATTTTCAAAGGCTGCATGACCAAATCTATCATATTTACTTTTTTTATCTGAATCAGATAAAACTTGATACGCTTCATTTATCTCTTTAAATTTATTTTCAGCTTCCTTTTTTTCTTTTTCACTTGCATTACTAAATTTATCAGGATGATATTTCATTGCAAGTTTTCTATAAGCTTTCTTTATTTCTGAATCAGAAGCTGTTTTTTCAATTCCCAAAAGATCATAATAATCTTTTTTTTCCATTTTATTTCCTCCATTAAATTTTAGACTACTATTATTACATTAGATTTTTTATTGATTCTTTTGAAGAATTTATTTTCTCAAAATTAAAGGATTATTCATAAAAATATCTTTTTTTAAGTCTAGGCTATTTCCTTTAAATATTTTCTTTGTTAGAAACTATAAATCCCTCTTTTAAAACCTTAAAATTATTACTATATTGAGTAATTTCTAAACTTAAAAGAATATATCTCTAAAAAAATTATATATAAAATATATTCTTTTTTATTAATATTTTCATTAAAAATATATAGAATAAATTGGGAATAGAGTTAGACTCTATTCCCAATAAATAATTATTAGATATTAATTAGTCTACTACTTCAGCATCCTCAACATCATCTGCTTTTTTAGCTTCTTGTTGTTGACCAGGTTGATCTTCTGATGCACCTGATTGTTTTGCTTGAGCATCTTTATATATTTCTTCAGCTAATTTTTGAGATACCTTTGCTAATTTTTCCATAGTTTCTTCAATTATTTTTTTATCTTCTGAATCCTTTGATTTTTTAAGTTCTTCTATTGCTTCTTCTATTGATTTTTTTTCTTCTTCTGTTACTTTATCAGGATGTTCTTTTAGTGTTTTTTCAGTAGATGCTATTAACATATCTGCTTTATTTCTTACTTCAATTAATTCCATGAATTTTTTATCTTCATCTTCATTAGATTCTGCTTCTTTTTTCATTCTATCAATTTCTTCACTTGATAAATTTGTTGAACCAGAAATTGTTATAGTATTTTCTTTTCCAGTTCCTAAGTCTTTAGCTGATACATGCACTATACCATTTGCATCAATATCAAATGTTACTTCTATTTGAGGTACTCCTCTTGGTGCTGTAGGAATTCCTTCTAAATTGAATTCTCCTAATTTATGATTATCCACAGCTTTTGCTCTCTCACCTTGTAAAACGTTAATTGTAACTGCTGGTTGGTTATCTGCTGCTGTAGAGAATACTTGAGATTTTTTAACTGGAATAGTTGTATTTTTTTCAATAATTTTTGTACAAACTCCACCTAAAGTTTCAATTCCTAGTGATAAAGGTGTAACGTCAAGAAGTAATACATCCTTAACATCTCCCATTAATACTCCACCTTGAATAGCTGCACCTGCTGCTACAACTTCATCTGGATTAATTCCTTTGTTAGGTTTTTTTCCAAAGTAAGATTCTACCCATTCTTGAACAGCTATCATTCTTGTTGATCCTCCAACTAATAGAACTTCATTTACTTCAGAAGGAGAAAGTCCTGCATCTGATAATGCTGCTCTTGTTGGACCTTGAGTAGCCTCTACTAAATCTTTTGTTAAATCATTAAATTTTGCTCTTGTTAATTTCATTTCTAAATGTTTAGGTCCTGTTGCATCCATTGTTATAAACGGTAAAGATATTTGAGCTTCCATCATTGAAGATAACTCTTTTTTAGCTTTTTCAGCAGCATCTTTAAGTCTTTGATAAGCCATTTTATCATTTAATAAATCAATTCCTTGTTCTTTTTTAAATTCTTCTGCTAACCAATTGATTACTCTTTCATCAAAATTGTCTCCACCTAAATGATTGTTTCCTCCAGTAGATAAAACTTCTATAACACCATCTGAAATTTCAAGAACTGATACGTCAAATGTTCCTCCACCTAAGTCAAATACTAAAACTTTTTCTTCACCTTTTTTATCTAATCCATAAGCAAGTGCTGCAGCTGTTGGTTCATTTATAATTCTTTTAACTTCTAATCCCGCAATTGAACCAGCATCTTTAGTTGCTTGTCTTTGAGAATCTGTAAAATAAGCTGGTACAGTTATTACTGCTTCTTTTACGTCTTCTCCCAAGTAAGCTTCTGCATCTTTCTTTAATTTTCTTAAAATCATCGCTGATATTTCTTGAGGAGTGTAATCTTTTGAATTTATATTTACTTTATAATCTTCACCCATGTGAGTTTTTATAGAAGCAATTGTTGAATTTGTATTTGTTATAGCTTGTCTTTTTGCTATTTCCCCTACTACTATTTCTCCATTATCTTTTATATTTACCACTGATGGTGTTGTTCTTACTCCTTCTGCATTTGTTATTATACTTGCAGAACCACCCTCCATTATTGATACACAAGAGTTTGTTGTTCCTAAATCAATTCCAATTATTTTTGACATTTGTTTCCTCCTTGTTTTATATTCTTGAAGAATATTACTATTTTAATATTTTATTTCTTACAAACTTTAACCATTGATGGTCTTACTACTTTTCCTTTTAATGAATATCCCTTTTGAAGCTCCATTATAATATGATTATTTTTAACTTCTTCACTTTCTTCAACCATTACTGCCATATGTTTTTGTGGATCAAATTCTTTATTATCTGTTTCTATTGCTTCAACACCTTCTGTTTTTAAAATTTGTTTAAACTGATTTAATGTCATTTCAACACCTTTAGAAAGACTTTCAAAGTCAGAAGTTTGTTTTGAAGTTTCCACTGCCCTAGATAAATTATCTATTCCATCTAAAAGCTTAACTATTATTTTTTCAGATGCAAACTTTCTTAATTCTTCCATTTCTTTTTCTTTTCTTTTGGTAAAGTTTTGAAAATCAGCTTGCTTTCTCATATAAGAATTTTTCCAATCCTCTACTTCTAATTTTAATTTTTCTATTATTTCTTCAGAGGATTCAACATCTTTAGCTTTATCCTCAGATTTTTTTTCTTTAGTTTCTTTTTCTTTAGTTTCTTTTTTGTTATTTTCCTTTTGTGATTTTTCAGTTATGATCTCTTCTTTTAATTCTTCTTGCTTTTTATTTTTTGACATTATCCAGCTCCTTTTTCTTATGTAAATCTAATGATTTTTTTTCATTATTAATTACTTTTTCAACTTCGTTACTTATGTATTCTATAATTCCCATAGTCTTTGAATAAGGCATCCTTTTAGGACCTAAAACTCCTATAATCCCTTCAGATCCATTTTTTTTATAGGTTGAATACACAAAGCTAAAATCTTCTAACCCTTTTATTGGCAACTCATCTCCAAGTATAACACTAACTTTCCCTTCATTATTTTCCCTTGTTGATAAAACCTTTTCAAAAAAATGTTTAACATCTTTTTCTTCATTAAACATTTCTAAAACATCCATAACTTCATTTACATTTTTGTCTTTGAATATAATTGAAGAATTATTTAAATATAATTTCCCTTCAATGTCCTTATACACTTTATCTTTCAGACTATCATATCCTTCAAAATTTTTAATTATTACATCTTCCACTTCGTAGCTTTTAATTACCCTTCTCTTTATTTGATCATTTAATTTTTTAGACATAATCTCTAATTTTTCTTTTGAAATAGGATGATCCAATTGAATTTTCTTTGTACTTACATTCCTATCTTCTGTAACTGTTATTGCTAATACTAAGAAATCATCAATATGTACAAGTTCTATTTTAGTTATATTTTCTTTTCTATGAACTGGTTCTATAACAACAGAAGCACAGTTAGTTAATTGAGAAAGAAGAGCTGATGTTTGTTGTAATATTACATCTATAGCATTTACTTTTCTTTCATATTCATTATTTATTTTAACTTTCTCTTCTCTTGACAATTTTTCTATTTTTAAAAGTTCATTTAAATAATATTTATAACCTAAATCTGTAGGTATCCTTCCAGAAGAAGAATGCGTCTTAACTATAAACTTACTATCCTCCAAATCAGACATAACATTTCTAATTGTAGCAGAAGACAATCCTATATTATATTTTTTTACCAAAGTCCTAGATCCTATTGTTTCTCCAAATCTCAAATAAAAATCTATAATAGCATTTAATACTAATTTCTCTCTATCATTAAGCATTTTTCATCCTCCTATTAGCACTCGTCATCAAGGAGTGCTAACTACATAAAATAATAACAAATTTAACCATTTTTGTCAACATTTTATTCTCTATTTTCGCATATAAAATTTACATTTATTTTTCTCTTAATCCCCTCTATTCCCTTGCAAAATAAAGTGTACAAGTTGATTTTTTTAATAAATAATGATATAATATAAGATATGCTATACATATATTTAACTTTTTATTCACAAGGAGGACTATTATGATTGAATTTAAAAATATATCAAAACGTTTTAAAAATGTTGTTGTTCTTAAAGATCTTAATCTTAAAATAGAAGAAGGAGAGCTAGTTACCATAATCGGTGAAAGTGGTTGCGGTAAAACAACTCTTCTAAAAATGGTTAATAGACTTATTGAGCCTACAAGTGGAATAATTCTTATAAAAGACAATAATATAAGAAAACAAAATGTGATAAAATTACGTAGAAATATTGGTTACGTAATACAACAAACTGGACTTTTCCCTCATATGACTGTTAGACAAAATATTGAGCTTATTTCTAAAATTGAAAAGACAGATCCTGAGATTTTAAATGCCAATACCCTTAATTTAATGTCTATGATTGGACTTGAACCAGGAAAATTTTTGGACAGATATCCAACTGAATTAAGTGGTGGTCAACAACAAAGAATAGGAGTTGCTAGAGCCTTTGCTACAGACCCTGAAATTATTTTAATGGATGAGCCTTTTTCTGCCCTAGATCCTCTTACAAGATCAGATTTACAAGATGAATTAATAGAACTACAATCTAAATTAACAAAAACAATTGTTTTTGTTACTCATGATATGGACGAAGCTATTAAAATTTCAGATAGAATTTGCATTATGAAGAATGGTAAAATTTTGCAATATGATACTCCTGAAAATATCTTAAAAAATCCAGCAGATGAATATGTTGAAAATTTTGTAGGAAAAAATAGAATTTGGGCTTCACCTGAATTTATCAAAGTAAAAGATATAATGATTGATCATCCAGTTGTAGCTTCTATTGATTCTAGAATTATTAGTTGTCTTGAAACAATGAGATCTCGTAAAATTGATAGGATTCTTATTATAGATTTACCAACTAGAAAATTAAAAGGAATTGTTAAAGCTAGTCAACTTAGAAAAGAGGAAAACAAATCAAAACGTATTTCTGAAATTCCAGCATTGATGGAAACTGATTATATTACATTATCCCCTGAAGAGAATATCATTAATACTTTAAAAATTGTCAATGATAATCGTATATCAACTATTCCAGTTGTTGATGAAAACTCAATTTTAAAAGGGCTTCTTACAAAAAGTAGTTTAGTTACCACATTAAGTCAACAATATTTAGATATGGAGGTCGAATAATATGAATTTAATTACATATATGATGGAAAATCACTTACAAATTTTATCACTATTAGTTGAGCATTTAAAGCTTACTTTAGTTTCTGTCGGACTTGCTGTTTTAATTGGAGTTCCCCTTGGAATTCTTGTAACCTATGTAAAAAGATTAAGTAAACCTGTACTTGGAGCTTCTAATGTTATGCAAGCAATTCCTAGTATGGCCCTACTTGGTTTTATGATTCCTTTCCTTGGAATTGGTAGTTTACCTGCAATTGTAGCAGTTATTCTATATTCTCTGCTTCCAATTATAAAAAATACCTATATTGGAATTGATAATATAAACCCTCAAACTATTGAAGCTGCAAAGGGAATAGGACTTACTAAATTTCAAATTTTAACAAAAATTCAAATTCCTCTAGCTCTTCCAGTTATAATGGGTGGAGTTAGAATTTCAGCTGTAACTGCAGTTGGTCTTATGACAATTGCTGCTTTTATTGGTGCTGGTGGACTTGGATATTTAGTTTTCTCTGGAATCAGAACTGTTAACAATTTGCAAATTTTATCTGGAGCTATACCTGCATGTTTGCTAGCTTTAACTATTGATGCCCTAGCTGCTCTTGTGGAAAAATTAGTTACTCCTATTAGTTTACAAAAATCTAATGTTTACAAAAAACGTAAAAATAGAATGTTTGCAAAAATCATTTTATTATTCTCACTTTTATTAGTTGTATTTTCTTTTGTCTACACAGGTTTATCAAAGGAAAAAGTTGGAGATAAAAATATAACTATTGGTTCAAAGGATTATACTGAACAAATTATTCTTAGTAATTTAGCTGCTGACATGATTGAAGAAAATACAGATATTACTGTTACACGTAAAACTCATCTTGGTGGTACTCAAGTTTGTTTCTCAGCTTTAAATGAAAAAGAAATTGATATGTATATGGAATATAGTGGTTCTGCATTTGTTGATATTTTAAAACATAAACCAATTAGTGATGTTGAAAAGGTTTATAACATTGTAAAAAAAGAATTAAAATCAGAATATAACATAACAGTATTACCACAAATGAGTTTTAATAATACTTATGTAATGGCAGTAACAAAAGAAACTGCTCAAAAATATAATTTAGCAACAATTAGTGATCTTGCTAAAGTTTCACATAAATTAGTTTTCGGTGCTTCTTTTGAATTTTTAAATAGAGAAGATGGATTACCTGGACTTATGGAAAAATATAATTTTAATGTTAAAGATACTAAAGCTCTAGATGACTCTGCAAAATATATTGCTTTAGGAAATAAAAACACTGATGTTGCTGATGCTTTTGCCACTGATGGTTTACTTAAAAAATATGACTTAATTTCTCTAAAAGATGATAAACATTTCTTCCCACCTTATTATGCTATGCCTATATTAAGGGATGATGTTTATGAACAATATCCTGAAATCAAAGGAGCTTTAACAAATTTATCTAAGGCTTTAACTGATGAAGTTATGACAAGCTTAAACTATCAAGTTGATGAATTACATGAAAAACCAGAAGATGTTGCTAAAAAATTCTTAATAGAAAATAATTATTTTAAAGATTAATTTAACACTTTGTTATCTTATTTAAAAAAAATGTTATATATCCCCATATATTTTTATTAATTTAGTATTGATTTTTAAGGTTTTATGAAGTATAATTTCTATGTATTTGTAAAAATATAGATAATCTTATTTCATAATAGTGTTATGATATAATAACGGAGGTTTTTATGGCTCGAACTTTAAAATTTTCAAAAGATAAAATTTTAAATGTTGCCTACAACATTTTAATAACAGAAGGAATGAAAAGTGTTACAGCTAGGAATATAGCTGCAAAACTAAATTCTTCTACTATATCTATCTATTCTAATTTTGGATCTATGACAGTGTTAAAAAATCAATTATCTAAAGTTGCGAAAAATAAACTTTTTGATAAAGTGGCTATTAATTATACTGATTTAAGTCTTTTGAATATAGGTATTGGAATTTGCTTGTTTGCAAAGGAAGAAAAGGCACTTTTTAGAGCAATATTCATGAGAGAAAATTTATCTAAGAATTTTTTAGATGAACTAGTTGAAGAATTAAAGGGCCTAGTTTTTAAAGGCTTTAAAGAAGGAAGCAGCTACAATTTTCTTGAAGATGAAACAATTGAATGGATGTTAAAAAAAGGTTGGTGGTATGTTCATGGCTTTGCCTGTCTCATTTGTTCTGGATTCTATGATCCTACATATGAAATGATTGAACATGAACTAAAGGAAAACGGAAATGTTATTTTAAAAGAGGCGCTTTGTTTTAACAAATCAATAAAAATAAACAAGTAATATATGGGGAGAAATTTATTATGAAAAAATCACTTATACTTTTGTCAATACTGGCATCTGCTACTGCTTATGCTGGAAGTATTGACTACCTTGCAGAACAAGACGCTGAGTATTTCGCGCATCCTTCTATGATTGGTAAAATTGGAACTTCAGCTGCTTTTTATAATCCAGCTGGTACTGTATTTATGGAAGACGGAACTTATTTTAAGATTAATTCACAAACAGTATTTAAAAATTACAAAATGGAAAATAATTATTCTGGAGTACCTGGGGCCACAGATTCTATTAAAACTGGAAGTCATGAAAGCGATCATCCTTCTGCTTTGGTTCCTTCTGTTCAGTATGTATCTAAAAAAGGGAATCGTTCTTACTTCATCCATTCAGGAGTTGCAGCTGGTGGAGGAGCATTAAAATATGAGGGCGGTCTTACTGCATTTGAAGTTATTGGAGAAAAAATTCAATCGAACTTCATAGAAAAGGGATACTCTTCCACTAGTATAACTTATTTAGACAGTCCGGAAGCTGTGGGGTCTTCATACTATATTAACACTAATTTTGGTATGGCTCAAAAATTAACTCCCAAATTTAGTGTTGGAGGAGCTATTAGATTTATTTATGCCACAAGAAATTTAGATTGTACTGCTAACTATAACTTTGTATTAGATGAAAATTCCTCAAATACTCAACAAAATCTTCTAGTGCAGCTTGATGCTGAAAGAAAAGCCTATGGAGTTGGTGGAGTTCTTGGATTTGACTATAAAGCAACTGATAAATTAAATATTGGATTTAAATATGAATCTGAAGTGGAACTATATTTTAAATCTGAAAAGGGACAAAGTGGATTAAAAGTAACTCCTCCTTCTACTATTTCTAAAGACGGTTTAGCTGATAATACAATTTGTGCAAATATAAAGAATAATTTGCTTAAAGAGAAAGTAATTAGTGAGTGGACTGATAAGGAAAGAAGAAATTTGCCAGCTACTATGTCTCTTGGACTGTCATATGAGTTAAATGATAAAATTACTTTACTTACAAGTGGAAATTATTATTTTATAAAAGAAGCTAACAGAGATGGAGCTTATGATAATTATGATAATGGATATGAAATTTCTTTTGGAATAGATTATAAATTAAATGAAAAAGTTGTTTTAATGGCAGGGTACCAATACACAGATACTGGAGCTAATGAAGACACTTACAAGGATACTGATTTTGCCCTTGATGCTAACTTATATGGAGTTGGTATTCAGTATTCCCCTGTGGAAAATAGAACCTATGCATTAACATATTCTTACGTTGATTATAAAACTGCATCCTCTAGTACTACTGGAACTATTTTCAGCAAAAATGTACAAGCTGTTGCTATATCTGCTGAGTTTAAATTCTAGTTTTTTATTAAAACTTTAATTCTCACACTTGACAGAAAAATTATATAGATGTATAATCACAACATGTTAAACAACTAAATATAAAATAACTTACTAGGGGAGCCTTAACAGGCTGAGAGGAGATCTAATCTCGACTCTTATTACTTGAACCAGATAATGCTGGCGAAGGGAAGTAAATAAATTAACCTTTTTTAGGAGAATCTTTTTTGAACTCCAAAACAATTATTAAGTTATATTAATGGTTAATTTTTTACAGATAATAAGAAACTAAGCTCTAACTAATAAGTTAGAGCTTTTTTTATTAAATTTTTTAAGGAGGAAACTGTGAATATTATACTTAATGGATCTAATGAAATATTAGAAAAAGAAATTTTTGCTGATAATTTTATAAAAAAAATCTCAAAAGAAAAAAATATAAATTTATCTGGAGCTGTAATTCTAATTAATGACATTATTATAAAAAAAGAAAATTGGCATGAAACTATAATAAAAGAAAATGATAATATTGAAGTTTTATCTTTCGTTTCTGGAGGATAATAATAAATTATTTTAATATGTTAAAAAATAAAACTATATACTTAAGGAGATTAAAATGGATAATTTAATTTTAAAAGGACATGAGTTTCAAAGTAGGCTTTTAACTGGAACAGGTAAGTTTGCTGATAAAAATACTATTGCTCCAATGCTAAATGCAAGTGAATCTAATATTATTACTATGGCTCTTAGAAGAGTTAATTTTTCTGATCCAAAGGAAAATATATTGAACTATATTCCAAAAGAAGTAACATTACTTCCAAATACTTCTGGAGCTAGAAATGCTGAAGAAGCTATTAAAATAGCTAGAATAGCTAGGGAAGCTGGATGTGGAGACTTTATAAAAATAGAAATAATTAATGATATGAAGTACTTAATGCCTGATAATGAAGAAACTATTAAAGCAACTAAAGTATTAGCTAAAGAAGGATTTATTGTTCTTCCTTACATTGTTCCTGATTTAATAGCTGCAAAAAAACTAGAAGAAGCTGGGGCTGCTGCTGTTATGCCTTTAGGTTCTCCAATAGGTTCCAATAGAGGACTATTAACTAAGCCACTACTAGAAATGATTAATGAAAACAAAAAAATACCAGTTATTATTGATGCTGGAATAGGTGCTCCTTCCCAAGCTGCTGAAGCTATGGAGATGGGTGTTGACGCTGTTTTAGTAAATACTGCCATATCAACTGCTGAGGATCCTGTTAAAATGGGAGAGGCCTTTGCTATGGCTGTTAAGGCTGGAAGAATGGCTTATCTTGCTAAGCTTGCTAAAACTTCTAAATTTGCAAATGCTTCCTCTCCTTTAACAGATTTCTTATTTAGAGGTGATAAATAATGGGATTTTATTCTGTTTTAGAAAAATGGCAAAATTTTGATTTTGAAAATTATTTTTCCAATGTAACTGATGAGAATGTTATTGAAAGTATTCACAAAGATAATTTAGATGAATTTGATCTTCTTAATCTTTTATCTCCAATTGCTAAAAATCATCTTGAAAAAATGGCTGTTAAGGCTAATCTAATAAAACAACAATATTTTGGAAATGTAATATCTTTATATATACCTATTTATATTTCTAATTTTTGTACTAATAATTGTGCTTATTGTGGTTTTTCTAAAAAAAATCATATAATTAGAAAACATCAAAACATTGAACAAATAGAAGAAGAAGCTAAAGAAATAGCTAAAACTGGTATTGATCATATACTTCTATTAACTGGAGAAGCTAAAGAAATTGATACAATGGATTATTTAAAAGATGCTATTAAGGTTTTAAAAAAATACTTTGACTCTGTTTCTATAGAGGTTATGCCACTTGAAGAAGAAGAGTACAAAGAATTGAAAGAAATCGGACTTGATGGATTAACAGTGTATCAAGAAACTTATAATAAAGAAATTTATGATCAAGTTCATATAAGTGGAAAGAAAAAAGATTATCATTTTCGTTTAGATACTCCAGAAAGAGGTGCTAAAGCTGGACTTAGAACTGTTGGAATGGGCCCATTATTTGGTCTTAGTGAAATAAAAAAAGAAGCCTTCTTAGCTGGGCTACATTTAAAATATTTAACTGATAAATATATAAATACTGCTTTTTCTATTTCTCTACCTAGAATAAATCCTGCTGAAGGAGGATTTCAGCCAAGTTATCCCCTTGATGATGTTACATTTGTACAATTTTTAATGGCATTTAGATTATTCCAAGTAAAAGCTGATATTAATATTTCCACTAGAGAAGTTGCTGACTTTAGAGATCATCTTATGAACCTTGGTATAACTAAACTTTCTGCTGGTTCTAAAACTGATGTTGGAGGGTATACTGAAAAGGATAAATCTACCTGCCAATTTGAAATAAGTGATACTCGTTCTGCAGAGGAAACTATTGAAGCTATTAAAAATTATGGATATCAACCTATTTATAAAGATTGGCAACAAATATTATGATTATAGGAATAGCTGGCTGTGGAGGAATTGGATCTAATGTGGCGTCTCATTTAGTTAGAAGTGGTGTGACTTACCTTAAATTTGGAGATTTTGATAGAATTGAATCTTCTAATTTAAATCGTCAATTTTTCTTTGAAAATCAAATTGGACTTTTTAAAAGTGAAACATTAGCTAAAAACTTAAAATCTATAAATTCTAAAGGAAATTTTGATTTTAAAGTTATTAAATTTGATAGAAACAATATTAAAACATTTTTTAATGATTGTGATATTATTGTTGAGGCTTTTGATAAAAAAGAATATAAAGTAATGTTAATGGAAGAATTATTTCCACTAAACAAAATTATTATTTCAGCATCTGGAATAGGTGATTTCCACACTGAAAATATTAAAAGAAAAGAGATTGGAAAAAATCTTTTTATAGTTGGAGATTTCAAAACAGATATAGATAATCATAAAACTTATTCTCATAAAGTTAGTGTAGTGGCTTCTATTATGGCAGAAATAGTTCTAGAAAAAGGAGGATATTATGAGAAATAGAATTCCCATACCTGAGGGTATTTACGGAATTACAGGGGATAACTTTTCCAATGGTAAATCTAATTTAGAATGTGTTGAAGAAATGATTAAAGGTGGAATTAAAATTATTCAATACCGGGATAAAAATAAATCTATAAATGAAAAGTTAAAAGAAGCTTTGGAAATAAAAAAAATTTGTAAGGAAAATAATGTTTTATTTATTGTAAATGATCATATTGATATAGCTCTTCTTGTTGATGCTGATGGTGTTCATGTTGGTCAAGAGGATCTTGACCCTAAAT
>Ga0193951_1001021_pt1 | contig 12512 bp, 9 predicted proteins | sample BB_2_MG_FD_140370 | JGI IMG/M metagenome (GOLD analysis project Ga0193951, IMG submission 140370) | Microbial mat bacterial communities from the Broadkill River, Lewes, Delaware, United States - BB_2_MG | ecosystem: Environmental > Aquatic > Freshwater > River > Microbial mats | place: USA... | reverse complement strand
CTAACTATTAACGACGTAGACCTAATTTACCAATTAAAGCAGTATAACGTTCAACGTTTTTGCCTTTTAAGTAATCAAGTAATTTACGACGTTGTGCAACCATACGTAATAAACCACGACGTGAATGATGATCATGGATGTGCTCTTTGAAGTGACCTTGTAAGTGGTTGATTTGTGTAGTTAACAAAGCAACTTGTACTTCTGGTGAACCTGTATCACCTTCTTGTTGAGCATATTCAGCAACAATAGCTGCTTTTTGTGTAGCATTTAAAGACATAATAAATCCTTAGTGTGGAACTCATTATTACCTATAAGAAAAGCCTATAGATAAATAGTTAAAATACTACCTAAGCCAAACACTAATTCAGCCGAGGTAACAAAAGAGCGCGTATTCTAGCAGCCAATCAATAAATTGCAAGCAGTAAAGTGTGCTAATTAATGGTTACCCTAAAGAATTAGCGGTATTCATTATAATTAGCACCTTTTGGGCTAGCATAAATGTTTTTAAATAACGACTATACGCTTTGGTGCTAACAAGCCATCATCATCGATGAAACCTACTCCAATAAACTCTGCATCAGCATCATTCTCATCATCACCAATATAAACTTGTACCGTACCATCACTTGGTGCATTAAAAGCTTGAACAGGATTACCATGTCGTAAGAAATTAGCTGACATATCATCAACATAAACACAATGCATACCATCTACAGCACTGTTCATAGGTAGCAATAGTGGATCGAGCACTTGTGAAGGTGTTATTTCATCAGCGATGGCTTTTTCAAGTAATGCTTCAAGTTCAGGTAAAGTAACCATTTTTTCTATAGGATAATTACCGACAGCAGAACGTCTAAGGTGTGCAACATGTGCTCCACAGCCTAATAACTCACCTAAATCATCAACAATCGTTCTAATATAAGTCCCTTTTGATACATGAATATTCAATTCAACTTCATCATGCTCAAAACGTAATAACTCAAGATTAAAAACAGTAATATCACGAGCTTCTCTTGGCACTTCAATACCTTCACGTGCATATTTATATAAAGGCTGACCTTGATACTTAAGTGCAGAATACATAGAAGGTACCTGTTTCGTTGTACCACGAAAAGTATCTAGCGCTTCCTTAAGCTGCTCAGCAGAAACATTTACTGCTTTTTCACTCACAACTTCACCACCAGCGTCACTGGTAGTAGTACGAATACCTAACTTAGCTGTTACTTGGTAAGTTTTATCTGTATCTAATAAAAACTGAGAAAACTTAGTCCCTTCACCTAAACATATTGGTAACATACCTGTTGCAAGTGGATCTAATGCTCCGGTGTGCCCTGCTTTTTGAGCGAAGTAAATTCGTTTAACCGCCTGTAAGGCATGATTAGACGACATTTCATAAGGTTTATCTAATAGTAAAACGCCATTAATAGGGCGTCCTTTTCTACGCTTTGCCATGCTTTAGTCACTCTTTTCACTATCATCTATGTTGTCATCAACCTGGCTATCATTAGCAACAGTGCCATGACTATCGCTAGCAACCGCTTGATCAACCAAGGCACTCATACGAACACCTTCGCTCATTGAGCTATCATAGACAAAACGTAAATGTGGCATAATACGTGCGCGCAAACGTTTACCTAATAATGAACGAATATAACCTTCAGCTTCAGCCAACACTTCAAGTGATGTTTTAATATCTTCGGCATTATCATTAAAAAAAGTAACAAATACTTTTGCGTACGCTAAATCGCGTGTGACTTCAACCGCAGATACTGTAGTCATACTCAAACGCGGATCTTTAATTTCGCGCATTAATATTACTGCAATTTCTTTTTGGATTTGCTGACCAACACGGTCAGTACGGGCATATTCTCTAGCCATAACATTTCTCTTTTAACTAAAACAAAAAAGGGACATCAGCCCCTTTTTATTATTGTTGTGAAGCATTTAACTATGAGCTCAAAACGAGTAGTTTCAAATATATAGCAGAAACACTACACTAATATGACTTAATCAGTGTTTCCGTTACTGTCATTGACCCTACAAGGAAAGAGATATAATTATAATGATCTCTTAACTTCTACAGTTTCAAATACTTCAATCTGATCGCCTACGCGTACATCGTTGTAGTTCTTAACACCGATACCACATTCAGTACCATTACGAACTTCTTGAACATCGTCTTTAAAGCGACGTAATGATTCAAGTTCACCTTCGTAAATCACTACGTTTTCACGTAATACACGAATTGGCGCACTACGTTTAATTGTACCTTCAGTAACCATACAACCGGCAATAGCACCAATTTTAGGAGACTTAAATACATCACGTACCTGAGCAAGACCAATGATTTCTTGTTTGAATTCAGGAGCAAGCATACCACTCATGGCTTGCTTAACTTCATCAATCAATGAATAGATAACACTGTAATAACGTAAATCAATATTTTCTGTTTCAATAACTTTACGAGCTGAAGCATCAGCACGAACATTAAAACCAACAACAATCGCATTTGACGCCGCTGCTAATGTTGCATCTGTTTCAGTAATAGCACCAACACCTGAACCAATAATTTTAACTTTTACTTCGTCAGTTGATAACTTAGTTAATGATTCACTGATTGCTTCAAGTGAACCTTGAACGTCAGACTTAATAACAACATTAACTTCAGAAATTTCACCTTCAGCCATGCTGGCAAACATATTTTCAAGTTTCGCTTTCTGTTGACGTGCTAACTTCACATCGCGGAATTTACCTTGACGATATAAAGCAACTTCTCTCGCTTTTTTCTCATCTTTAACAACAGTAGCTTCATCACCAGATTGTGGTACACCACTTAAACCAAGTATTTCTACGGGTATTGATGGACCTGCTGATTGAATACTGCGGCCATTTTCATCACGCATAGCACGAACTCGGCCATATTCTAATCCACAAAGAACGATATCACCTTGGTTTAATGTACCTTCTTGAATAAGTATTGTCGCTACTGGGCCGCGACCTTTATCAAGTTTAGATTCAACTACAACACCATTTGCCATTTTATCAACAACAGCTGTAAGTTCTAATACTTCAGATTGCAATAATATCGCATCAAGAAGTTCGTCAATACCTAAGCCTGTTTTCGCTGAAACATGACAGAATTGAACATCACCGCCCCACTCTTCAGAAAGTACATCATGTTGTGATAATTCACTTTTAACACGATCTGGATCAGCACCTTCTTTATCCATTTTGTTAACGGCAATAATAATTGGCGCTTCAGAAGCTTTCGCATGTTGAATTGCTTCAATCGTTTGCGGCATAACACCATCATCCGCAGCAACAACAATAATAACGATATCAGTTGCTTTAGCACCACGAGAACGCATTGCAGTAAAGGCAGCATGACCCGGAGTATCTAAGAACGTAATCATACCATGACCAGTTTCTACATGATAAGCACCGATATGTTGCGTAATACCACCAGCTTCACCTGCTGCTACTTTCGCTTCACGAATGTGATCAAGTAATGATGTTTTACCATGGTCAACATGCCCCATGATAGTTACTACTGGCGCACGTGTAATCTCTTCACCTGTATGCGCACGATCGGCTAATACAGCTTCTTCTAACGCATTCTCTTTAACAAGAACAACATCAAAACCCATTTCTTCGGCAACTAATGCTGCTGTTTCTTGGTCAATTACTTGGTTTATTGTTGCCATCGCACCCATTTTAAACATGGCTTTAACAACTTCAGCACCTTTTTTCGCCATTTTGTTAGCTAATTCAGCAACTGAAATAGTTTCACCAATACGTATATCTTGTACTTTAGTTTCAACTGGCTTAGTAAAACCATGCTTCAAACTTTGAGGTGCAGATAATGTTGCTTTACGACCTTTACCTGTACGAGCACCACGAGCATTTCTATCTGGAGCCGCTTTTTTCTTCTTACGACGACGACCAGCGCCTTCATCAGCAGCATCAACTTTATCTTCAGCTTCTTGAGCGTAAACAGAAGAAGTTACATGAACAACCTCTTTTTCTTTGGCTTTACGTTCTTCTTCCTGTGCTTTCCAGCGAGCTTCATTTTCTTCTGCTAACTTTCTAGCCGCTTCCGCAGCTTCTTTTGCTTCAGCTTCAATTTTAGCCGCAGCTTCTTTTTCTTGAATCAATCGAAGCTGTTTAGCTTCTTCTGTTTCTTCAACTTTAACAACCGGTGGTTTCTCAGGGTTTTTAGCCTTTTCAGCTGCTGCTTGTTTAGCTTTTTCTGCCGCTTCAGCTTTCGCTGCAGCCTTACGCTCAGCCTCAGCTTCTGCTTTTGCTAACGCTACTGCACGAGCATTTTCAGCTTCTTTTGCCGCTAATTCAGCTTTTGCTTTAGCTTCAGCTTCCGCTTTTGCTGCAATTTCAGCTTCTTCTTTTGCCGCCGCTTCCGCTAACTCTTGTTCTTCAATTTCGCTACGTTTAACATAGGTACGTTTTTTACGTACTTCTACATTAACTGATTTAGCTTTACTGCCGTGTCCCATAGTCAAGGTAGACTTAGTTTTACGATTTAGCGTTAATTTATTCGGTTTTGCTTCAGACTCATCACCATGTTGCTTTTTTAAGTAACCTAATAATGATTCTTTTTCATCTTGCGAAATCACATCATTTTCCGATTTCGATACGCCAGAATCAGCCAACTGGCTTACTAGACGCTCCACCGGTGTACCAATTTCTTTGGCAAGTTCTGCTACAGTTATATCTGCCATTTACACTATTCTCCCGGTGTTATTTATTCTTCGTTAAACCAACAAATATTACGTGCAGCCATTATTAGCTCACCCGCTTTGGTTTCAGTTAATTCTTCTATATCGCTAATTTCATCAATACCTTGTTCAGCTAAGTCTTCGAGTGTACAAATACCTCTACTTGCTAATACAAAAGCTAAATGACGTTCTAAACCTTCTAGAGCAAGTAAGTCAGCGGCTGGCTCTGCACCTTCTAACGTTTCTTCACTTGCTAAGGCTTGTGTTGTTAGTGCTTCTTTAGCACGCTCACGAAGCTCTTCAATAATCTCTTCAGTTAACCCATCTATCTCTAACATTTCTGCTACAGGCACATAAGCTATTTCTTCTAATGAAGTAAAACCTTCATCAGATAGTAATGTGGCAAAGTCTTCATCTAAATCAAGTTTCTCAATAAACAAATTGAGTACTTTATCGTTTTCTGCCTGATGCTTCTCTTTCATGTCAGCAACAGTCATTACGTTAAGCTCCCAACCAGTTAATTGGCTTGCTAAACGAATATTTTGACCACTACGACCAATAGCCATCGCTAAGTTGCTTTCTTCAACAGCAATATCCATTGTGCCTTTGTCTTCATCAACAATAATTGAAGCAACTTCAGCTGGTGACATAGCGTTAATAACATATTGAGCAACGTTGTCATCGTACAAAACGATATCCACACGCTCGCCACCTAACTCACTTGAGACAGCCTGAACACGTGAACCACGCATACCAACACAAGCACCAACAGGGTCAATACGTTTATCGTTACTTTTCACAGCAATTTTAGCACGTGAACCAGGATCTCGAGCAGCGCCCTTAATTTCAAGCATTTCTTCGCCAATCTCTGGTACTTCAACACGGAAAAGTTCAATTAACATTTCCGGTTTGGTACGACTAACGAATAACTGTGCGCCGCGTGCTTCTGGTTTTATTTCATATAATAAACCACGTACTCTGTCACCTGGACGGAAGCTTTCACGTGGTAACATGTCGTCACGATAAATAATCGCTTCAGCATTATTTCCTAAATCTAAAATGACACTTTCACGACTAGATTTTTTAACAACACCTGTAACGAGCTCACCAACTTGTTCTTGGTAAGCTTCTACAATCAATGCGCGTTCTGCTTCACGGATTTTTTGCACAATAACTTGTTTAGCTGTTTGCGTAGTAACGCGATCAAATTTTACTGATTCAATTTGATCTTCAACATAATCACCAACTTTTAACTCAGGATCTTCATACTGAGCAGCTGCTAAACTAATTTCTGCATAAGGATTTTCCATCGCTTCATCGCTATCTTCAACGATTAACCAACGGCGGAATGTATCAAATTCACCTGAAATACGGTCAATAGCAACACGTACAACAATATCACCCTCATATTTTTTTTTGGTTGCTGTTTCTAAAGCGGTTTCCATCGCCTCAAAAATACTTTCTCTAGGTAATGCTTTTTCATTTGATACCGCATCAACAACCAGTAATATCTCTTTACTCATGCTCTTTTAGCCCTAATTTTTTAAGTAACTATTTATAAAAACAGCTACTTTATTAAACTTAAAATTCTTTATTTAATTTAGTTCTTATAAACGTGCGACAAGATTAGCTTTATCAACATTTTTAAAAACAAGCTCATAATCACTACCATCAACATCAAGTATCAAGGTGTCATCTTCTATCGCAACTAAAGTACCTTTAAACTTTCGGCGGCCATTTAATGGCATAGATAATTTAATGTTTACTGTTTCACCAATCACTGATTTAAAATGCGCCATGTCAAATAATGGTTTATCAATGCCTGGTGAAGAAACTTCTAAATTGTATTCACTACTTATTGGATCTTCGACATCTAAAATAGCGCCAACCTGACGACTTACTTCTGCGCAATCATCAACATCGATGCCATTTTCATGATCAATAAACAAACGTAAAACTGAATTATTACCTGCACTGATAAATTCAACACCGAGTAATTCTTTACCTGTTTCTTCCACGGCGGGACGAAGCATGTCAGTTAGTTTTTGTTCAAATTTAGCCAATATTTTTCTCCTGTTTTTTATTTAAGTACTACTTAAATAAAATTTAAGGTACAAAAAAAGGGCATATAGCCCAGCATGTTTTTGCTGTGTATTTTTGTTTTTAATACTAACGTTACCAATATAACTTAAGCACTAAAAACAAAAAAACCCCATAAAAGGGGCCTATATCACTGACCCCCATGTTCATATTTTAACAAGCGAGTGTAAAAAAGAACATCAGTAACAAGAATAGAAATTATTTTCTTTCATAACAGTAAATAATTCTTCAGTGACATCTTGATACCTGTTAATTTTGCTTTAACAATAAAATTAACAGGTCAGATTATATAAGGGCGAGAGCATAAGCGCAAGCCTGATTAACAATTATAGTTAAAAATGCAGGTAAATTAACAGAAAAAATTAACATACGTATAACAATAAGTTAGTATAAATAAAATAATAGCGCTACAAAGCCATTTATCGTAATTTAATATTAACTAAGCAGGTTTTATTTGCTGCTATTTTCTGGAGTAATTTAACTTAATATGTATACCTTTGCACAATTATTATTAAGAAATATTGGCTTAGCGCTGATTTTCATTATATCTATCAGCGCTGTTTCTATCATCATGCTCTCTTCTCTACTTGAAAGTAAAACCGATCAACATGCTCAAATGATTACGGCGTTTACTCAACAATTTGAGTTTACTAATAATGAACAACAAGCAGCCCAAAACCTTTCAACACAACTAACAAAAATATCAAATTACAATAGTTTAATTATTTCCAATTTAGCAGGTGACAAATTATCTGATTTTAGTAGTAACAATACAGGTTTCATGATTCCATTTGTTGCTCCTAAGATAAAACAAATAACATTAAGCCCATTACCGATCACACTTCATTATCAGCTTAACTTTCAAAGTGAATCAACATTAGTATTAGTGTTTATCATCATAGCTACCACTTTATCATTAGTATTAGTGGTTTTTGCTGTTGCAATGAGCACCAAACGCCATAAAGTAATGTTTGATATTATTAGTCAACAAATAAAAAATGATTTCGCTTTAATCAACAACAACTCTGTCGATGATGTGAAGAATATTGATTCAGACAGTAAAATGTTAGAAATACCTGAGTTAAAACAAGGTATCGCTGACATTAAATCTTTAATGGCTCAGCAATTAGAAAGCGTTTCTCATCTCGAACAAGCAGCCTATGTTGACCATTTAACAAAACTTGATAACCGCAGTCGTTTTGTTCAGTTTTATGAAAATCAAATAAGGCAAGATAGCCCTGTTAAATTTGGCGTTTTATCTATAACACGTTGCTCTGAATTACAAACAATTAACCAAATTCATGGGTATAAGGAAGGCGATAGTTATATCGCCCAGGTTGCTAATCTTCTTAAAAGAGCACTTTCACCTTATCCTGATGGAAAATTGTTTCGATTAAACAGCTCTGATTTTGCCTGCATATTACCTAATATAAAATTAAAAGAAGCTGAAAGCTTCACAACAGAGCTCACCGCTTTATTTAATGCTTATCAACTTTCTTCTGAGCTAGAGTCAGTTGCCTATACCGGCTTAGTTTCATTTGATAAATCTAAACCTTTAGGTGAGTTACTTGCCTTAGTAGATACTAGTGTTAGCATTGCGCAAACCCAAGCTCCAAATTCTTGGTATTCACAAACTGACACCGATCTATTGCAAAAAAATAGTGTCAACTATGGTAATCAAAATTGGCGACAAGAAATAGATAGTGTTATAGAGAACCGACGTATAACTCTTCTAGTACAGCCAATTCAACCAAGTGGTCGTAATAGTAGGGTATACGGGGAAATTTTAGCTCGCTTTCTGAATTCAAATGACGATATGTTGCCAACGTCGTCTTTTCTCGCTATGGCTGAGAAACTCGATAAGATGACAGCAATTGATAAACTTATTATCGAGACGACTATCAATGAAATTAACCAGAAAAATATGTATGAACATAGTTTTGGTATAAATCTAAGCGCACGTAGTATCTGCGATGAGCATTTTATCGTTTGGCTAGAACGTAGGTTATTGCGTGAAAGCAAAGTAGCACGACAATTAGTTTTTGAAATAACTGAATACGGTTTACAACAAAATATTAAAACAAGCAAACGCTTAATTGATATGCTACATCGCGTTGGCGCAAAAGTAACTGTTGAACGTTTTGGTGTTGGTTTAACATCGTTTAAGTTCTTTAGAGATTTAACACCTGACTATATCAAAATGGACAGTTCTTATACTCGTGATATTGATGATGATAAAAACAACCAATATTTCTTACGTTTAATGGTTGATTTAGCACATAGGCTAAGTATTAATGTCTTAGCAGAAAGTGTTGAAAGCCAAGAAGAAAAACATACCTTAGAAAAATTGTTAATTGATGGCTGTCAGGGTTTTTACATAGGAAAGCCTAAACCTTTATAATAACAGTACAATTTTATTTTTTAAGTAGCATTAATTCTACCTATACTATTGATACTACTTAACTATCTGGTGTCGTTTATTAGAGAGTATTTCATCAGAAAAATAAAAATATAAAACAATATTGTAAATATCTATATCCCCATTGAGACTAGTGTTGTCATATACCTTAAAACAAAGGATAATGTAAATTATATGATAAAACTAACATCCTGATCTAAAAAGCAAATGACTGATTATATTCTGCTACTTATTGGCACGGTACTAGTGAATAACTTTGTATTAGTGCAATTCCTTGGTTTATGCCCTTTTATGGGCGTATCTTCTCGTACAGAGACAGCTATAGGTATGTCATTCGCTACTACTTTTGTAATGACGTTAGCGTCTCTGCTAAGTTATTTAGTTACCACCTATATTTTAGCGCCACTAAACCTTGAATACCTAACAACAATGAGTTTTATTTTGGTTATTGCTGTTGTTGTGCAATTTACTGAAATGGTGGTACATAAAACAAGTACGAGTCTCTATCGACTATTAGGTATTTTTTTACCACTCATTACCACAAACTGTGCCGTGCTAGGTGTTGCTTTATTAAACCTAAGGTTAGAGCATAATTTCTTTGAGTCTATCATATATGGCTTCGGTGCTGCTGCTGGTTTTTCTTTAGTATTAGTCATGTTTTCAGCAATGAGAGAAAAATTAGTCAATGCTGATGTGCCTACTCCTTTTAAAGGCGCGGCAATAGCAATGATTACTGCCGGTTTAATGTCTTTAGCTTTCATGGGCTTCTCTGGCCTAATTAAGATGTAAGGTAATGACATATTAATGAATATTTTAATCGCTATACTGGTTTTAGGACTTATCGCCGCAATTTTTGGGGCTATTTTAGGTTACGCGTCTGTGCGCTTTCATGTTGAAGGTGACCCTATTGTTGAACAACTTGATGCGCTATTGCCACAAACACAATGTGGACAATGTGGTTATCCTGGCTGTAAACCTTATGCTGAAGCTGTTGCCAATGGCGAAGCTATAAATAAATGCGCCCCAGGTGGTGAAGATACCATAAAGAAAATTGCCGATTTACTTGGTGTTGATGTTGAACCGTTAGATGAAAACCATGAAGCCGATAAGGGCCCTACAGTTGCCTTTATTATTGAAGAAGATTGTATTGGTTGTACAAAATGCATTCAAGCCTGCCCTGTGGATGCTATTTTAGGAGCCGCGAAGCAAATGCACACTGTACTTATTGACGAATGCACTGGCTGTGATTTATGCGTCGCTCCTTGTCCTGTTGATTGTATTGAAATGCGCCCTATTCCTGAAACTATACAAAACTGGCAATGGGACTTAAATAAAATTGCTGTAAAACAAATAGATTAGAAAATATTATGAACACTATAATCGAACGCATCAATCAGCACCATTTTTGGCACTTTCACGGTGGCATTCATCCTCCTGAGCAAAAAATACTAACCTCAAACAAGCCGATTAAACAGCTACCGTTACCGAAACAATTAATATTGCCGTTACAGCAACATATCGGTGGCCCAGGGGATTTATTAGTTAACGTTGGTGATAAAGTATTAAAGGGCCAGCCGCTAACAAAAAGCACTAACCCGATGACTGTACCAATACATGCTCCAACCAGTGGTATTATTAGTGATATAAAAAAATCAGTTATAGCGCACCCCTCAGCTCTAAGCGAACTTTGTATATTTATTGATGTTGATTTCGAAGATACTTGGCAACCACGCAATATTTGTCAGGACTTCACCAAACTAAGTCCACAACAAATAATTAGCAAGATTGCAGACGCTGGTATAGCGGGCATGGGCGGAGCTGGTTTTCCTACCCATATAAAAATTAACACCAAACCTGATATAAATTTTTTGATCATCAATGCTGCAGAATGTGAGCCTTATATCACCGCTGATGATTTATTAATGTGTGAACAAAGTGAAGCCATTGTTGACGGCATAAAGATTTTGGATCACTTACTTAAACCAACGCTTATATTAATTGGTATTGAAGATAATAAACCTAAAGCAATAAAAGCATTAGAGTATGCAACAAAAAATATTGATAACATTAGAGTTTGTGTACTCCCTACAAAATATCCTACGGGCGGCGAAAAACAGCTGATAAAAATATTAACGGGAAAAGAGATTAAAAGCGGTGCCTTACCAATTCATTCAGGAATTATTGTGCAAAATGTTGCTACATGTTTTGCCATTAGTGATGCTGTAATTAATGATATTCCACTAATTAGGCGTGTTGTTACTGTCACAGGTCAAGCACTTAGTAATCCCCAAAATGTTTGGGCACTACTTGGCACACCTGTTCGACATTTACTCGATCAAACAGGATTTACGTCTGAAAGTTCAAGTTCAACTCCTCCAGTTATCATGGGTGGTCCATTAATGGGTTTCACCATATTAAATGAACTAGTACCTATTGTTAAAACGAGCAACTGCATTTTAGCGCCAAGTAAAAAAGAAATGCCGAGCGCCTTTGATAACAATTCAAATGAAGTGGAATGCATTCGCTGTGGTCAATGTGCAGAGGTATGTCCGAGTCAGTTATTACCTCAAGAAATGCAATGGAGTGCGAAAGCGAAAGATCACCCACAGCTACTCAAATTAAATTTATTTGATTGCATTGATTGTGGAGCCTGTGCTTATGTTTGTCCTAGCCAAATTCCATTAGTACAATATTATCGTGTTGCTAAGGCTGAAATTCGTCAGCAACAGCAACTTGATATAAAAGCAGAAAAAGCCAAAGTCCGGTTTGAAGCCCGAAAGCTCCGCTTAGAAAAAGAAAAAGCTGAACGAGAAGAGAAGCATAAAAAAGCGGCTGCTGCTCGTAAAGCTACTATGAATAAGAAAACCGCCGATGGTGGGACAGCAAGCTCAGCTGTTGCCGCAGCACTTGCTCGCGTAAAAGCTAAAAAACAAGCAATCGAAAGTAATAATGATGCACCAGGTACCGATACTGAAGAGCAAAATGATAAGTCACAAGTGCAAGCAGCAATTGCCAGAGCAAAAGCCAAAAAGCTGATGCAAAAAAAGAGTGAGCAAGAGAATACTTTAACTAGCTCAGATAACAGTCAGGTAGAACAAGTAACAAGCCAAGCTGATGATAAAAAAGCTCGTATTGCAGCTGCCGTTGCAAAAGCTAAAGCGAAAAAAAATAACGAACAAGAGAGTCCTTTACCTAACTCAGATAACAGTCAGGTAGAACAAGTAACAAGCCAAGCTGATGATAAAAAAGCTCGGATTGCG
>Ga0193951_1001018_pt1 | contig 12519 bp, 11 predicted proteins | sample BB_2_MG_FD_140370 | JGI IMG/M metagenome (GOLD analysis project Ga0193951, IMG submission 140370) | Microbial mat bacterial communities from the Broadkill River, Lewes, Delaware, United States - BB_2_MG | ecosystem: Environmental > Aquatic > Freshwater > River > Microbial mats | place: USA... | reverse complement strand
CCGGTTATGTTAGATTTTACAGGACACGCTTGTGTAAACTGTAGAAAGATGGAACAAAACGTATGGGTAAAACCAAAGGTGTTGGACATTCTAAAAAACAAGGTAGTCTTAATTTCTTTGTATGTAGATGACAAGCGTCCGTTAAAAGATGATGAAGTCGTAGAATCGAAATTAAATCCAGGAAAGAAATTAAAGTACATCGGACAAAAGTGGAGTGAGCTACAAACTATTAAGTACAAAGCCAACTCACAACCATTTTATGTATTGATGAATCATGATGAATCAAACATATCAGATCCTGTAGGATACATGCCAGATGCAGATGAATACTTCAACTGGCTTGAAGAAGGAGTTACCAACTTCAAAAAATAATACAACTCAAAAGCACCTTAAATTTTAAGGTGCTTTTTTCTTCTAAAGAATCTTTTTGGTGTAAAAAGCTCTTTTTTAGGCTCATTTTGAAGTTAGCCGTATAATTCTTACCTTTGTAAGATATGGTAGATACTACACACGAGAAAAAAAATCAACGAGTTTTTACATTCAACTTCCTTGTGTTCCGAAACCAGTCGGACAAGTTTATTCCACCAGGATTCTAATTTATTGCTTTTCTAAAAGGAAAAGATTTCAATCGTATTTACATTATTTTATGTTCTACCTAAATTGGTAACGCTATAAAATATTAGGCCCTTACGAATAGCTATTTGGCATGTTCGTACACTTTTCGCAAAAGTATATACTGCGCTAATAAATAATAAACCCCAAATAGGCCACAATAACGCTTAAAAACTTCAATAAATAATACTGAAGTTATTTGTCGTTACGTCTAATGCTTATTTATAAAAATCAAATTATGACAGTACACACTTACGATGCTTTTAATCGTATAACCCCTCTTGAAATGGAAAGAGTAACTAACTTTTTATACACACATTTAGAGAACTATGGAGATGAAAAAACAGCTATTCGCAAAGCTGTTGATTATGCAGCAAAAGAAAGAACAGGATTAGGAGGTTATGTGTTTACCATAGAAGATAAAAATGAAATTGTAGGGGCTGTAGTGATAAATAAAACGGGAATGGATGAATATATTCCTGAAAACATTCTGGTTTACATCGCTACCCATAAAGATTACAGAGGAAAAGGAATCGGTAAAAAGATAATGCAGCATGCCATCGATAATTGTAAGGGAGATATTGCTTTGCATGTAGAAAAAGATAATCCCGCTAAGTTTTTATATGAGAAGCTTGGGTTTACGACTCCGTATTTAGAAATGAGACTAAAACGATAATATGAGACAGTTAAAAATAACAAAACAAGTTACCAATAGAGAATCAAAATCTATTGAAAAATACTTACAAGAGATAGGGAAAATAGACTTGATTACTGCTGATGAAGAAGTTGAATTAGCTCAAAGAATCAAGACAGGAGACCAAAGAGCCTTGGAAACATTGGTAAATGCAAATTTACGATTCGTTGTTTCGGTAGCCAAACAGTATCAAAATCAAGGTTTACGTCTTTCTGACTTGATTAATGAAGGAAATATAGGTTTGGTAAAAGCAGCAAGACGTTTTGATGAAACTCGTGGGTTTAAGTTTATATCTTATGCAGTTTGGTGGATCCGTCAATCAATCTTACAAGCATTGGCAGAACAGTCACGTGTAGTAAGGTTACCACTTAATAAGATTGGAAGCATTAGTAAAATAAATAAAGCTGTATCTAAATTAGAGCAAAATAATGAACGTATGCCAACGCCCGAAGAAATTGCGAAGGTATTAGATATGACTGTTTCTGAAGTGAAACAATCTATGAAAAACTCAGGACGACATATTTCTATGGATGCTCCTTTAAAAGAAGGAGAAACTTCTAATTTGTATGACGTAATAAGAGCTTCAGAAGCTCCTAAGCCAGATAAAGAGCTAATGCAAGAGTCATTACAATTAGAGATTAGCAGAAGCTTAGAAACACTATCTCCAAGAGAATCTGATATCATAAAGCTATTTTATGGATTAGAGAATTACAGACCTATGAGTTTGACCGAAATAGGAGAAACATTTGACTTAACAAGAGAACGCGTACGTCAAATTAAAGAGAAAGGAATTAGGAGGTTAAAGCAAAGATCAAGAACCAAAGTGTTGCAAACATATTTGGGTTAATGAATTAAAAAAACTTATTAAAATTATATACTATATGTTAATAATACCAGTAAAAGAAGGCGAGAATATTGATAGAGCCATTAAAAGATATAAAAGAAAATACAGAAACACAAAGGTATTGCAAGAAATAAGAGAAAGAAAAGAGTACACCAAACCATCAGTAGGTAAAAGAGCTCAGTTAAAGAAAGCTCAATATAAACAACGGTTTTTGCTAGAACAAGAAAAATAATATATGGATATACATTTTATTGATTTAATCATATTCATAACCTATTTAATTTTCATGCTTGGAGTAGGAGTGTACTTCATGAATAAAAATAAATCAAAAGACGATTACTATGTAGGAGGAAGAAACATGTCTGCAAGCCATATAGGGTTGTCCGTAGTAGCAACTGATGTTGGTGGAGGTTTCTCTATCGGTTTAGGAGGTCTTGGTTTTTTAATGGGACTCTCCGGTAGTTGGATGCTTTTTACAGGGTTGTTAGGTGCTTGGATAAGCGCCGTTTTTTTAATCCCAAAAGTATATCCGATAGCGAAAAAACATCACTTTTTAACTTTTCCGCAATCATTAGCGCACCATTATAATGTCAAAGTAGCTTTAATTGCAGGAATCATTTCTCTTATAGGATATATAGGTTTTACAAGCTCACAAATATTAGCAGGAGCAAAATTAGCATCAGCTACCTTTCCGTCAATTTCTATAACCGATGCAGTTTTAATCATGGGAGTTATAGCGGTGGTGTACACTGTTATTGGTGGAATTAAAGCAGTAATTTATACGGATACCATTCAATGGATAATTTTAATGGTAGGATTGATTGGTATAGGAATTCCAATTGGTTTTATCGAAATTGGAGGTTGGACTGCGATCAAAGAAACTTTACCGGCAAGCTTTTTATCCTTATCAAACATAACATTTATTGATATGTTTAACTGGGTTATTACTATTGTGCCCATTTGGTTTGTAGGAATGACCTTGTACCAACGAATTTATGCTTGTAAAGACGAAAAAACAGCTAAAAAAGCATGGAAAATAGCTGGGTTGTTTGAATATCCAATTATGGCTTTTATGGGAGTAGCTTTAGGATTATTTTCTAGAGTTGCTTTTGAGCAAGGAATGTTCTCGTCAATAGGTTACGCACCAGGCACTGAAATGGATGCAGAATTAGGGTTACCTTTATTATTAAGAAGTATTTTACCAATAGGTTTAATGGGGTTGATGATGTCAGCTTATTTTTCAGCAATTATGTCAACTGCAGATAGTTGTTTAATGGCGGCTTCAGGAAATTTAACAACGGATATTTTTGGGTATTTTAAGAAAAGTATCAGCATAAAAAATTCGCAAATTATTACATTTATAATTGGAGGCGTAGCTATAGTGTTAGCAACAATGATGCAAAATGTATTAGAGTTGATGCTGTATTCATATGCCTTTATGGTATCTGGCTTATTAGTACCTGTTTTAGGAACGTTAGTGCTAAAAAAACCATCATCAACAGCTGCTTTTTATGCTATGATTTTTGGTGGACTTACTACTTTAACATTAATTATCTTAGAGGTGAAATTACCATTCGGTTTAGATGCTAATTTCTTCGGAATTACATTGTCAGCTTTGGTGTTTTCTATAATTCAATATACTAGAAAAGAAAAGTAGTGGAAGCCTTACAAAAGAGTTTAGAAAAAATTAGAAAAGAGTTACACCAATATCCAGAAATTTCTGGAGATGAATATGAAACTCAAAAAAAGATAAAGGTATTTTTAGCAAAAAATACTTCATGTACAATTGTTGAAGTTGCCCAAACAGGAATAATAGCTATTTTTGAAGGAGAAGAGAGAGGAAAAACAGTAATGTTACGTGCCGATATAGATGCGTTACCTATTCAAGAAGTAAATACGTTTCAACATCAATCAAAAAACAAAGGAGTTTCCCATAAATGTGGACATGATGGACATACAACAATTTTATTAGGAGTAGCAAAGCTTCTTACGGAAAAACCGTTGACTAAGGGAAAAGTAGTATTGCTTTTTCAACCTTCAGAAGAGAATGGAAGAGGTGCACAGTCAGTTTTAGAAGACTCTTCTTTTAAACAACTCAATATAGATTATGTTTTTGCGCTACATAATTTACCAGGTTTTGCAACACATGAAATTGTTGTCAAGAGAGAAACATTTACGAGTAATGTAAAAAGTGTTGTAATTACTTTAGAAGGAAAAACAGCACATGCTGCGGAACCTGAAAAAGGCTACAACCCAGCAAATGCAATTGCTACAATATTAACTTTTGCTGAAAAAGAAAGTATAAACGTACCAGAATCGTCCGATTTTATTTTGATAACTCCAGTTTACATAACCATGGGGGAAAAAGCCTACGGGATTTCTGCAGGGTATGGAGAAGTTCATTTTACGTTAAGAAGTTGGGGTACGAAACAGATTGAAGAAAAGAAAGAGAAATTAGAGCAACTTCTAAATCAACTACAACTAAAATATTCACTAAAAATTAAAACTTCTTGGTTTGAAGAGTTTTACTCGAGCATAAATAATGAAGAAGCTGTTTCGATCATAAATGAATCAGCGGAGAAACAAAACTTATCAATTAATGAAATTAAAACTCCGTTTAAATGGGGCGAAGATTTCGGGTTGTTTACTCAAAAATATAAAGGAGCCATGTTTGGGTTGGGAGCAGGAAGAAATGCACCAGCGTTACACAATCCTGATTATGATTTTCCAGATGATATAACTATGACAGGAGTTCAATTATTTTATAGCATAGCAAAGGAGGTATTAAACAAATGACACACACATCTTTTATAGAAATTTCCGAATCGGCAATTAAAAACAATATTGATTTTATTAAAAATCACCTAGGTAATGAAGTAATATTCTCATCTGTAGTAAAAGGGAATGCTTATGGTCATGGAATCAGAACTTATTGCACTTTAGCTTATAAATATGGAGTTAAGCATTTTAGTGTTTCTGATGCTAATGAAGCCTATGAGGTAAAGAAAACGTTGCCTCAAAAGGATGTTACTATAATGATTATGGGAATGATTCATAACAGTCAAATAGCTTGGGCTGTTGAAAATAACATAGAGTTTTATGTTTTTGAAATGGATAGGATACAAGTTGCAGTTGAAACAGCTAAAAAACTTAAAACTCCAGCGAAGATTCATATAGAAATAGAAACAGGAATGAACCGTACAGGGTTTGTTTTAAAAGATATTAAGAAGGTTCTTAAATATGTTCAAGAAAACATAGAGTACCTTGTTGTAAAAGGAATTTGTTCTCATTTAGCAGGAGCAGAAAGTATTTCAAACTACAAGAGAATTACCGATCAACAAAAGAAGTTTAGGAAGACAATTAATAAAATAAATCAGCAAGAATTTTTAAACCCTGAATTTCATTTAGCAAGTTCTGCAGCGAGTATTCGATATCCTAAAACTAGATTTGACTTAGTAAGAATAGGAATTCTACAGTTTGGTTTTTTTCCGACGAAAGAAATTCTAGTTCATTACCTAAATAAGCACAGGGTTTATGAATCACCCTTGCAAAGGGTTCTCTCTTGGAAAACTCAAGTAATGGATGTTAAGACCGTAAAATCAGGTCAGTTTATAGGTTATGGAACATCATTTTTCACCAATCATGAAGTAAAAATAGCTATTGTGCCAGTAGGATATTCATCAGGTTATAGTAGGTCACTAAGTAATAGAGGTAAAGTTTTAATTAGAGGGAAAAGACATAATATTATTGGAACCGTTAATATGAATATGATGGCAGTTGATGTAACTTATGCAGAGAATGTAGAGAAAGGAGACGAAGTTGTTTTGATAGGAGATCAAGAAGATAGAGAAATTACAGTGTCATCATTTAACGATTATATACAAATAATTAATTACGAGTTATTAACGAAGTTACCAGATAATTTACCAAGAATTATAACAAAATAATATGGCAGAATTGATAATACATTCTGAAAGAATAAAACAGAATATAAAAGATTTAAGCGACTTTTTTAAGTCAAATAATATAGAATGGAGTTTAGTAACCAAAGTATTTTCAGGAGATAAGACATTTTTGAAAACGATCTTAACTAAAGATGTAATTAAGAACATAAATTCAGTAGGAGATTCAAGGTTAACCAGTTTAAGAAACTTACGAGCAGTAGATCCAGAGTTAAGAACTATTTACATAAAACCACCTGCAGAAGTTTATGCTGAGGAAGTGGTGGAGTATGCTGATATTTCTTTAAACAGTTCGTTATCTACCATAGAAGCTTTAAATCAAGCTGCTAAAAAGAAAAACAAAGTTCATCAAATCATTATTATGATAGAGTTAGGTGAGCTAAGAGAAGGTGTGAGGAGGGATGATATTCTAAGTTTTTATGAAAAAGTATTCAATCTACCTAATATCGATGTAATTGGTATTGGTTCAAACCTTGGTTGTATGTATGGTGTAGAACCTACTTATGATAAATTATTACAGTTATCGCTTTATAAAGAACTGATCTCAGCGAAATTCAATAAAGAATTAAAGTATGTTTCAGGAGGTACTTCTATCACTTTACCACTAATAGAAAATAAAATTGTTCCTAAAGAAATTAATCATTTTAGAATTGGTGAAGCAGCTTTTTTTGGGCTAAGTCCTTTGGAAAATAAACGGTTTAAAAACTTGTATACTGAAACCTTTGAGTTTTATGCTAACATAATAGAACTAAAAGAAAAAAAGCTGGTGCCAGATGGTATTATTAACGATGCTAATATTGGACACACAACGGATTATGATGAGAATAATGTACAAGAAACATCGTATAAGGCAATTTTAGATGTTGGTTTGTTAGATGTAGATAAAGATGATATTGAAGCTGAAGATAAAGAGATTTCTTTTGTTGGGATTACTTCTGATATGCTAGTAATTGATGTTGGGACGAATAAAGATAAATCAGGAAAAGTAAAATACAAAGTAGGTGATAAAATTAAATTTAAACCTAGTTATATGGGAGTTGCGAGATTGTTAATCTCAAAATTTATAGATAAAGTTTATAAAAATGACATGTAAATGTCTGCTATTTTGTTGTTTTAAAACTCAAGAGTTTATAGCTCTTGAGTTTTTAATTTAGTTAAAACGCTCAACATGAAAAGGAGTAATATCTAAACTTGTTTTTTTATCAGTAATAATTTCTGAAACTAACTTTCCGGTAGCAGGTCCTAGACTCCAGCCCATCATTGCATGTCCAGCAGCTACAGTTATATTTTTAATCTTTGAAAGTCTGCCGATATAGGGTAAACCATCAGGAGAACAAGGGCGTAAGCCAGTTTCAACGTTGTCTATTTCTTCTTGGTTGATGTTTAAATTGTTATAGTAACTTTTGCTAGCATCAACTATGGCATTAACTCTCTTCTTGTTTATTTTGTTATTAATACCGGCAATTTCCATCATGCCCCCAAAACGTGTAAATCCATTCATAGGACTTACTGCAACTTTAGCCTCTGTTAAAATAGCAGGAATGGTAATACCCGTATCGTTTTTTACATTAATTCGATAGCCTTTACCAGCTTGTACAGGAATATTAATTCCAAGTTTTTTAGCTAGTTTTTGTGTCCAAGATCCAGTAGTTAAAATAAATTCATCGGCTGTAATAGTATTATTTTTTGTGCTAATTGATTTTATTATGTCATTAGAAATATGAAAATCTAAAACTTCTTCATTAGACAAAAATGTAACATTGTTTTGTTCTAAATGTAGTTTCAATTGTTTCATATATTCACTTGGTGTCATATGAGCATCAGAATGATAGTATACAGCTCCTTTTATGTTTAATTGAATATTGCGCTCTAGTTTTTGTGTTTCTTCTTGAGTTAAAAGCTCAACTTTTAGTCCTTCCTTAATACCAAGTTTTCCAACATTCCATTCCTCTTCTCCCATTTTATCAGTTTTGTAATACATCATCAACCCTTTATGTTGATAATGGAAATCAAAATCTTTTGAAGCCTTTATTTCTTCGTATAATTCTCTACTGAATAAATTAATGTCTTTAATAATAGGAATAGAAGCAGTTACTTTTTTATGAGTGGCTGATTTTTTAAAAAACCAAGCCCATTGTAAAAAGTCAAAATCTAGACGAGGTTTTATAGATAATGGACTGGTAGAACTAAGCATCCATTTAAGTCCTTTTGTAATCATTCCAGGAGCAGCTAAAGAAACTATATGACTAGGGGTAATAATCCCTGCATTAGCAAATGAAGCTCCTGATGAAAAATCTGATTTTTCAATTACCGTTACTTTGTGCCCTTCTTTTTGAAGGTAATATGCGGTAGATAAGCCTATAATACCGCCACCGATGATGATAATATCTTTATTCATAAAAAATTTTGACTATGCTCGAGATGATATATTGAAACTTATAAAAATATTAAATAACTTGAAAACCATGAGCATAAGGATCATCTTCATCATCAATAATAATGGTATTGTACCCATATACTTTTGCCCACCCTTGAATACTAGGAATAATAGCTAGTTTACCATTTAAAGTAGTTTCTTTTTCTACTTTACCAATAAATTTACTTCCAATAAAACTTTCATGAATGAATTCTTTACCGAGTTGCAATTTTCCTTTGGTGTATAGTTGAGCTAAACGTGCTGAGGTTCCTGTACCACAGGGACTTCTGTCAATGGCTTTATCACCATAAAAAACAGCATTTCTTCCTGATGAGGTTGGATCAATAGGATTTCCCGTCCATAACATATGTGTTACATCTCTAATTGTATCATTTTCAGGATGGATAAACATATTAGGATATTTTTCATTAATACGATCTCTAATAACTTGAGAGTATTGAATAATTTTAGAAGCAGTAAAATCATGAACTCCTGAGAAGTTTTTTTGAGGATCTACAATTGCGTAATAGTTTCCGCCATAAGCAACATCAAAAATGATTTCTCCTAATTCAGGGCAATCTATTGTTAGTTCTTCAGCTGCTAAATAGCTTTTTACGTTAGTTAGTTTAACCCAATTTACTTTTTTACCAGTTTGTTGATATTCAATTTCAACCAAACCAGCTGGGGCTTCCATTCTAATTTTTCCTGGAACTTTAGGGGTAACTAAACCTTCTTCAATTGCTATAGTGATTGTTCCAATAGTTCCATGTCCACACATTGGTAAACATCCGGAGGTTTCAATAAATAAAATAGCAAAATCATTTTCTGGGTTGTGAGGAGGAAATAAGATTGAACCACTCATCATATCATGACCACGAGGCTCAAACATTAAACCTTTACGAATCCAATCATATTCTTTTAGGAAGTGTTGACGTTTTTCGCTCATGTTGTTTCCTATTAAGTTAGGACCTCCACCAGCAACCACCCTAACAGGGTTTCCACAAGTATGTGCATCAACGCAAAAAAAAGTTTTTTTCATCTTAAAATTGAATCGCCAGCTTGTATTCTGTAGTAGAAAAAACCCTTCAAATTTTTCTATTTGGAAAGACGAAGCTGGCTTTATTTCAATTTCTTTAGATGGTCCTAAAGTAAGGTTTTGTACTCAGAGATTTTCTAAAGAAATTATTAAATTTTGTTATACTATTTCTCCTTTTGTTAGTGTACCATTAACAGAACGTAAAATATGTAAAGGGTTTTCATTTTTTAGTTCTTCAGGTAATATATGGTTAGGCCAATCTTGATAACTAAAAGGACGAACCCAACGTTTAATTGAGTTAACCCCTACAGCTGTAAACCTACTATCTGTAGATGCTGGATAAGGACCTCCATGAACCATTGACGGGCAAACTTCTACTCCAGTAGGAACACCGTTAAAAATAATTCTTCCAACTCTGTTTTGTAAGGCAGAAATTATAGTAGGATATTTTGCTACTTCATTATAATCTGAAATAACTGTTCCAGTAAGTTGTCCTTCTAAATTTGAAATAATTTCTTCTAATTGCTTTTCATTTTCACATTGAACTACAATAGAATATGGTCCAAATACTTCTTGATGTAATGTTGGGTTATTTAAAAATGTTTTTCCTTCAACAGTTGTAATTGCTTGCGAAGCATAGTTAGGTTGAGCATTTTCTTCATACGTAGCCACTACAGTTAAATCTTCTTGATTAAGAGCTTTGGTTTTATTATTTTCATATGCTCCAATAATGTTAGGGTGTAGCATACAAGTTGGATTGATTTCTACAATTTTATGAGCTAAAGAGTCAATAAAACTTGTTAAATTATCTCCTTTTAACCCTAGAATTAAGCCTGGGTTCGTACAAAATTGTCCAGTGCCCAACGTAATAGAGTTAGCATAAGTAGTTGCTAAACTTTCTGCTCTATTTTGTAATGCTTCTGGGAGCATAATTACTGGATTGATGCTTCCCATTTCTGCAAATACAGGAATTGGTTCTTCACGTTTTGCTGCTAAGTCTAACAAAGCTCTACCACCTCGGATACTCCCTGTAAAGCCAACAGCTTTTACTTTTGGGTGAGCGACTAATTGCTGACCTACTTCAATACCACTAGAGTTTATGTTAGAAAAAACTCCGTTAGGCATTCCAGTTTTTTCAGCAGCTTTAATAATTGCTGAAGCTATAAGTTCACCTGTACCAGCATGCATAGGGTGTGACTTAACTATTACAGGACAACCAGCGGCTAAAGCAGCTGCAGTATCTCCACCTGCTGTAGAATAGGCAAGAGGAAAATTACTTGCACCAAAAACAACTACAGGACCCAAGGGAATATTCATTTTACGTAAATCTGATTTAGGACTTGGTTCTCTATCAGGAATTGCAGTATCAATAGTAACTTCGACCCATGAGCCTTCTTCAACTAAATCAGCGAAAGAACGTAATTGAAATACAGTTCTTCCTCGCTCTCCTTTAGCGCGTCCTTCAGGTAATCCTGATTCTGAACAATAAGTTTGTATCAATTCATTGTCTAAGGCTAAAATTTCATCAGCAATAGCATTTAAAAATTCAGCTTTTCTTTTGCCAGAAATAGTCCTATATTCTTTAAATGCCTTTGAAGCTAAATCGACAGCATTATTAATTTCTTCTTGAGTTGCTTCTGTAAATGTATGCTCATTTTCCTGATTTAATTCAGGGTTGAATGTTGTATACGTTATACTTCCTAAAGCTGATAATTGATTTCCTATGTAGTTTTTTCCTGTAATCATATTTTAATGGACAAAGAGTTAATTAGTAAGTAGCTAAAGCTTTATAATCGGGTAATGTAGGTCTGTTTTTTAATCCAGTTTCTATTACATTTAAAACATGTTTACGTTCCTCTCCTATTAAAGGCAATCGAGGAGCTCGCACATTTTCAGTTCCAATACCTGTGGCTACTTCTGCTAACTTAATATTTTGTACTAATTTAGGGTTTATATCTAATTCTAACAATGGTAAAAACCATCGGTAAATCTCTAATGCTTCTTGAATACGACCTGCTTTTTGCAATTCATAGATAGCTACAGTTTCTTTAGGGAAGGCACAAACTAAACCAGCAATCCATCCATCAGCCCCCATCAATAGACTTTCTAAAGCTAAAGTGTCAACACCTGTCATTATTTTTAAACGATTTCCAAAACGGTTTTTAATTCTTGTTACGTTTGAAATATCTCGGGTAGATTCTTTTACAGCTTCAATGTTATCACATTTTAATAATTCTTCAAACATATCTAGTGTAACTTCAATTTTATAATCAACAGGGTTGTTATATACCATAATTGGAAGAGATGTGTTATTAGCAACTGCTTTGAAATATTCAACAGTTTCTCTATCTCCAGACTTATAGCGCATAGGCGGAAGCATCATTAAACCTTTAGCGCCATCTTCTTCCGCTTTTTGAGCGGCTTCAATAGCTCCTTTAGTAGTTTGTTCAGCAATATTCATCAAAACAGGAACTTGATTGTTAACTAAGTTAACGGTTGTTCTAGTTAATGTTCTTTTTTCGTCATCAGATAATGTACTGGCTTCTCCCAAGGTACCTCCTAAAACAATTCCGTGTACACCTGCTTCTAATTGTGCTTTAATATTTACCTCAAACATACTTAAGTCTAAAGTATCATCATTTGTAAACTTTGTGGTTACCGCTGGCATTACACCTTTCCAATTTATACTCATCGTAATATTATTTTTTCATTGCAAAGTTATGTGTAAGATAAAGAGAGTTTTAACTCCAAATTATCATGTATTGATACTATATTAACTTATATGTTGTTTTTATTATGCAATGTTAATAGTATTTGCATATTTTTGAGTTACAATAGCAATTTATCAATGAAAGCTTTACCCTTTAAAATACCAAAAACTCAAAATATTGGATTAATTTATCAAGAAGATAAAGAGCAATATTTTTATGATAAATTTCATCAACATGAAGAGAT
>Ga0193951_1001017_pt1 | contig 12529 bp, 14 predicted proteins | sample BB_2_MG_FD_140370 | JGI IMG/M metagenome (GOLD analysis project Ga0193951, IMG submission 140370) | Microbial mat bacterial communities from the Broadkill River, Lewes, Delaware, United States - BB_2_MG | ecosystem: Environmental > Aquatic > Freshwater > River > Microbial mats | place: USA... | reverse complement strand
TCTTTTTTTCTAGAAACTAAGAAATCATACATATTAAAGAAAAACAAACCAAAACCAAGGACAATTATTATCCAACTAATGACTGTGGATAACAACTTAACATTTGCATTAAAATACTGAATCGAGTTTACAACAAAATATCCAAGTAGATAATAACTTATAAAAAGTGCAAATATATATGTGGTACTAACCGCAATAAGTAATTTTTTATTAGATGTAAATCCTAATAAACTGATGAACAACAACAACATCGCAATTGCACAAGGATTAAATCCATCAACAAAACCACCAGCTAAAGCTGTAAAAAATGCTTGAATCCCACTCATGTTTGAAACACTACGATATTCAATAACATCTACTTCAAGTAATGGATTAATCGAGTTATTATATATTTCACCACTATCAATTCCGGCTTTAATACCATCATAATTAAAATAGTATTCACCACCACTAAAAATAATAGGGCCTACAGGTTTATGAATAAAATTATATGTATAATTATATGCTGCAAGTAACTCAACAAATTCAGCACCATCTTCAAGCTCATATTTAGTAACAGTAACCCCTAAATCCTCAAGAGATTCAAGTAACCCTTCATCTTTTACCCTTTGACATACTAAACAACTTGTACTTCCAAAATAAACAACTTCTCGTTCTTCTGTATCTGCATTAACACTCACAAATGATAATGTGAATAAACTAAGCACAACAATAAACACTTTCAAATATTTAGTCATAAGCCACCATCTTTTCTAAAAAAATATAAAAATCCTATCTATATTATAGATTTATATATATAAGCTGTCAATCAAACACAAAAACTATTAGTTTACTAAGGTAACTATTCTATCCATTTTTCTTACACAACTAAAAATCCAATTATAGTATAATAAACTTAGAGGTGATAATATGACTTTAATGGTAATCGACTCTTTAACTGCAAAAAAAATGGATGAAATAACAACTAAAAATCAAAATATATCTTCAATTGAACTCATGAAAAAAGCTGGTAAATCTATATATAATTCAATCATTAGTAACAACTTAATAAAAAAAGAAAAAAATATTCTTGTTTTATGTGGACCTGGGAATAATGGAGGAGATGGACTAGAAGTCGCTAGACTTTTATTTATTGATGAATTTGATGTAACAATATTTAATAAAGAAACGAAGACTAAAGAATCATCAAAACTTTTAGAAGAACTACCCAAAAACTTAGAAATCATTAAACAACCAAATTTCGAGTTCTTACACACCTTTGATAATTATGACGTAATCATTGACGCGTTATTTGGAACTGGGTTAAACAAAGAATTAGAAGGTGAATATAAGGATATTATCAACGCTATTAATGAAAGTAACACCGTGGTAATATCAATTGATATTGCTTCTGGTTTAAATGCTGATAATGGGAAAGTCATGAATGCAGCAGTAAAAGCAGATTATTCAATTTGTATTGATAAAATCAAACAAGGACAGTTAATCAATGACGGTCTTGACTATAGCGGTATAATGCATTTAACAAATATTGGTCTAAGTGAAATAAAAGATCATTTCAGTACATATTATTTAAATAATTTAAAATATGATTACTCATTTAAAAAAAGACTCCACAACACACATAAATATAATTATGGATTCATCCATGTCATTGGTGGAAAAAGAGGGATGATGGGAGCACCGGTTTTAGCTGCATATTCAGCTTTAAAAACCGGTAGCGGATTAAGTAGTATTTCTTATCAAGAAGCTGATAAACCATATATTATGAGCATCTATCCCGAAATAATGACAAACACATATCAAAACAAGTTAGAGTTGCTTCCTCAACTCTATAAGAAAGATGTTATTGTCTTTGGAGTAGGTATGGGTAAAAGTAATGAAGAAAATTATGAGATTCTTGAGCACCTACTATCAACCGATAAAAAAATACTAATTGATGCAGATGGGTTATTCTACTTAAAACCATTATTAAATAAATATAAAAACAAGGAAATTATTATTACCCCTCATTTCAATGAACTTGCTAATCTATTAGATATTCCGCTCATAGATTTAATCAATAATCCTGTAAATTATATAAAAGATTTAATAACAAAATATAATATTACTTGTTTACTTAAGGGGCCTTCTAGTATAATTGGATATAAGAATGAAATTTTCTTTAGTAGTTATGGTACTCCAGCTCTAGCAACATTGAGTAGTGGTGATGTATTAAGCGGTATAATCGCATCAATATACGCAAGAACATCCTCACCACTAGATGCAACAATCAAAGGTCACTACATTCATACACTTGCAGCTAGTTTAGCCGTAAATGAGTTTAATGTTGAAAGTGTTAGTGCAAGTGATGTTATGGCAAACATAGCTAAAGCAATCAATCAAATTATGTAGAGGTGATTATGTGGAACAAAAGCTTCTTGAATCAATATATGATTTAACTGATGAAATAAAAGCTAGTGATCAATTTCAAAGATTACTTATTTTGAATGAACTAATCAAAAAAAATGACATAGTTTTAGAATTAATCAATACATTTAATAAAGTTAAAACAAAATACGATGAAGTCAGTAAACATTCGCACTATCATCCGGATTATGATAGAATTAAAAAGGATTTACAAACTGCTAAATACAATTTATATACAAATGAGTTAATAAAAGAATATAAAGAACTTGAAAAACATATTCAAAAAACACTTGATGATATCTCAAGAAGTATCGCAGCTAGTGTTTCAGATAGAATAAAAGCTCCTAACGAAATAGGGTTACTTAAAAAATGAGGTGTTAAGCATGATTAAAAGAACTAGTATAATTATTTATTTTAAAAATCCCAAAGTATTAAAAGAGATAGAAAAAATCAGTGCAATTAAGTACTACAATAAAAAAAGAAAATACGCAATTATTTATGTAAATGAAGCAGATGTAGAAGAAAATATGAATCTGATTTCAAAAATGAAATCAGTAAAAAAAGTCGAACAAAGTTTAGTCGAAAATGAGGAGTATATATTAGATTTTGATGTTAAGTAAAAATACTTGACATGTACCAAATCAAATGATATACTTATTGTGCTTTTAAAAAAACTTAAGGAGGAACAAAACAATGGCAGTAAAAATTAGATTACAAAGACACGGTTCAAAAAAACGTCCATTCTATAGATTAGTAGCAGCTGACTCTCGTATGAGAAGAGACGGTAGATTCTTAGAAATATTAGGTACATACGACCCAACTAATGAACCAGCAACAGTAAAAATTGATGGAGAAAAAGCTCAAAAGTGGCTGAATGAAGGTGCTCAACCTACAGACACAGTTAAGAACTTATTCAAACAAGCGGGTATTTCATCAAATAAGCAAGTTAAGAAATAACTAGGTTATTCAAATGCCTGTTAATTACGAAAAATTAATTAAGGATCTTGTTACACCATTAGTTGTACATCCTGAAGATTTAATGGTTAAAATCTTCTCACAGGATGAAACAATGTTAACTTTACAAGTGTTTGTTCATGCAGACGATCTTGGTAGAGTTATTGGAAAGAACGGACGAATTGCAAACGCAATAAGAACTATTGCTTATGCTAGCGCTTCAAGAGAAAGTAAAAAAATCACAATAAATATCGACTCTTTTTAAGACCTATTAATAGGTCTTTTTTTTTCTAGAATACTATATATATTTTCAATTATATAGTATAATGTATCCGAGGTGATTTAGATGGAATATATCTTAAAAAATAATCTACTTACAAACATTAGAGAAATCGAATTATCTGATGCAGAGCAACTAGTAGAGTACATCAAGATAGTTTCAGAAGAATCCGATAATCTACTCCAAGACCCAAGTGAATGGCAACTCTCAGTAAGTGATGAAAAAAGATGGATTAAGGCAAATAAAAAGATAAAGAAAAATCTCAATTTAGTTGTTTATCATCAATCAAAAATTATTGCTGTTGGAAGTCTTTATGGATCATTGCTCTCTAGAATTAAACACCGTAGTTCAATTCAAATTAGTGTATTAAAAGCATATTATAACCAAGGTGTTGGTAATAAGCTTATGGAACTATTATTAGCTCACGCAGAAAATAGTGAAATCGTTAAAATTGATGTTGAACTTAGAAAAGATCTTTTACCTGCAGTTCATATGCTAGAAAAGTTCGGATTTAAAAAAGAGGGCGAAATATCATATGGCTTTAAAAGTAAAGGTGCATATATTCCGCTTGTGGTTTATGGGAAAATACTTAAGGAGGACTAAATGGAAAATTTAGAAGTGATAAAAATCACTAAAACATTTTCTTTGTCAAAAAAACAACAGAAAATAGAAAAAACAAAAACAAAATTAAAAGTAGCTGTTAAAGAGCTTTCTTTTACAGCGTACCCAGGTGAAATATACGGTTTACTAGGACCTAATGGTGCAGGGAAAACTACCACATTAAGAGCTATTGCAACGTTGATTAAGCCTGATGCTGGAGAGATAAGAGTTGGTGATGCATCAACATTAAAAGATCCAAATGGTGTAAGAGCCAAAATTGGATTTTTAACAAGTGAACTTAAATTAGAAGAACACTTTTCACCAAATTATTTATTTACTTATTTTGCTCGTCTTCATGGGATTGAAGAAGAAAAAATTGAGGAAAGAAAAGAAATATTATTCAAAAAATTTGGTATTGATAAGTTTAGTGAAGTAAAAGTAGGTGAGTTATCTACTGGTATGAAGCAAAAAGCAAGCATCGCTATTAGTTTAGTTCATGACCCAGATTATGTAATCTTTGATGAACCTACAAATGGTTTAGATGTCTTAACAGCAAGAAGCGTAACTGATTATTTAGAAGAATTAAAGAATGCTGGAAAAGTTGTGATTGTTTCAACTCATATTTTAAGCGTAGTTGAAAAATTATGTGATCGTGTGGGAATTATTATTGATGGTGAAATGAAAGTTAATGATACAACAGATAAAGTTAAAGCTCTTGATTCATCAAACAACTTAGAAAATGTTTTCTTTAACTTAGTTGAAGAAGCATCACAATTACGAGGTGAGTTCTAATGAAAAATATAATTACAATATTTAAAAAAGAGTTTTATCGTGTAATAAGCGATCGTCGTTTAGTATTTACAGTAATGTTATTACCTGGTTTAGCAATCTTTATGATGTACTCATTACTTGGTAATGCTATTGGTAATCAAATATCAAGTATTCAAGAACACCGCATTGTTATGTATCAAGAAAACATGCCAGATGCATTTAGAAATCTATTAACAGCAAATGATGTTAAAGTTGATATAAGTGATGTAAGTGATTCAAGTTTTGATACTGTTAAACAACAAATCATTGATGGTGAAGTTGATATAATGATTATCTTCCCAACGGATTTCGAATCAAAAATTTTAGATTATTCAAATCAAGATAATCCAGAGATTTTAACTTATTATAATTTTACAGAGGACTACTCATCAAGTGCATATAACACATTATCTGCATGGTTAAATGTTTACTCAGATGAAATTGTTAAAACAAGATTAGATGCCCCTGAAGATATTAATCCATTTGATATGGATTTAGATAACCCAGATCACCGTCTTGGAACTGAAGATGAAGCTTCAAGAAAAGGGATGGCTGATTTATTACCAATGTTAATAATTATGTTCCTATTTAGTGGAGCTATGAGTATTGGTCCAGATAGTATTGCTGGTGAAAAAGAACGTGGAACTATCGCTACTTTATTAGTTACACCAATTAAACGAAGTGAAATAGCTATTGGTAAAGTGTTATCATTAAGTTTACTATCATTATTCAGTGCTACAAGTTCATTCATTGGTATAATTTTAAGTTTAGGTAAGTTAATGCAAAGTGAAGGTAATATAAGTATTGCATTTACAACAAATGAATATATTTTATTATTCTTAGTTTTATTTGCTACTGTTTTAGTTATTGTTGGATTAATAAGTAATATTAGTGCTTATGCAAAAACTGTAAAAGAAGCTTCAATGTTAATTATGCCACTATATTTCGCATCAATTGCAATCGGAATGATGTCAATGTTTGGTGGAGAACCATCAACAAATCCTGTTGTTTATTTAATCCCACTATATAGCAGTGTTAACGCAATAATTCAAATTTTAGTAGGAAGTGTAAGCATGGCAACAATCCTTGTGATGTTAATCTCAAGTGTTGTTTATGTTAGTATATTAATATACATGCTTAATCGTTTATTCCAAAACGAGAAAGTAATGTTTAAGAAATAGGTGATATAATGGAATTCACACAACTTGGAGTAATAGCTAATACTCATGGGTTAAAAGGAATGTTAAAAGTTAAATCTGAAACTGATTTTAAAGATATTAGATATAAAGTAGGAAGTGAACTTTATATTAAATTTCGTGACGAAATGATAAAAGTAATTGTGAAATCATTCGCAATGCAAAAAGGTTTGGATTATTTAACTTTTGAAGGTTTAGAGGATATAAATTTAGTAGAAAAGTATAAAGGTTCTTTTATATATTGTGATGCCTCTATACAACCAAAATTAGATAAAGAAGAATACTATTATAACGATTTATTAGGACTAGAAGTCCATGATCAAAAACTAATAGGTTTAGTTAAAGAAGTAAGAGAATATCCACAAGGAGAAATGTTAGTTGTATCAAGAGAAAATATGAAAGATGCACTAATTCCTTTTAGAAAAGAGTTTATAAAAGAAGTAGACCTTAAAAGTAAACGTATTACAATTTATGAAATTGAGGGATTACTATGAGAATAGACGTTTTAACACTTTTTCCAAATATGATTAATTCATACATTGGAGAATCAATAATTTCTCGTGCCATCGAAAATAAAATTATCGAAGTCAATGTAATTGACTTTCGATCTTTTTCGGCGTCAAAGCATAAGAAAGTAGATGATTCACCATATGGTGGAGGTAGTGGAATGGTGTTAAGCGTACAACCGATTCATGATTGTCTTCTTAGTATAAAAGGATATAAAGAAGCATTGAAAATCATGATGACACCCCAAGGTAAAACATATCATCAAACTGATGCTTATGAATTCACAAAAGTTGAACATATGATAATCCTTTGTGGACATTATGAAGGTTATGACGAAAGAATCAGGGATTTATTTGATTTAGAGATTTCAATAGGGGATTATGTGTTAACTGGAGGAGAAATAGGAGCATTAGTTTTAATTGATAGTATCTCAAGATTAATACCTAATGTCCTTAATAAAGGTGATTCATTTAAAGATGACTCATTTAGCTCGTATATGTTAGAACATCCTCATTACACAAGACCTCAAGTTTTTAATGGAAAAGCAGTCCCAGATGTTTTGCTTTCTGGTAATCATAAGGAAATTGAAAAATGGCGTTTAGAACAATCACTTAAACGCACTTTAGAACGAAGACCTGATTTATTAAAAAGAGGTGATAATGATGAGTAAATTTAAAAAACTTATTATTCAAAACCTATTTATTAGTATCCCAACAATTTCAATTTCATTACTATTAATTGGTTTTTTAATTGTTGGTTTATCAACACAAGACTCAAAGTTAGTTCCTGATCAGTTAACATTATCTGAAGTTCAAAGAGACATATCTTCAGATATACTAGCACTCTCAAATAATCATACTTTTGATGATCCTTATGTTAAAATCAATCCTTATAATGTTTCACCACTAACAGCTTTAATTGTGTTTGAAACAGAGTTAGAAGAACGAATTGAAATTACAGTTAAAGGTAAGGATGATGCTTCTAGTATTACTTATTTAACTGAAAAAACAACTAATCATGTGATTCCTGTTTATGGCTTATATGACGATTTTAATAATGAAGTAGTTTTAAGAAGAATAGATAATAATAGTCTTGAAAAAACACTAATTATAAGAACAGGAGAAACTAGATACCTAAATTCTATTGTTGATTCAGTTCAAACAACAAGTAGCTTTATGAATGAAAGACTGATGGTTTATATGCCACCAAACGGAGCACCATATGCCCTTGATGTTAATGGTGATTTAAGATGGTACTTAACTGTTAATGTTAATTCAGAAACAAAAATATTAGATAATAATCATTTCCTATTTGGGACAGAGAGAACAAGTATATTTGAAAATATCAAACTAGGTTTTTATGAAATGGACTTTTTAGGAAAAATTTATAACGAATACACAATACCTTATGGATATAGTGGTAAGTTTCTTGAGTTACCAAACAATCAATATTTAATCTTGACTAGTGATAATGAAAAAATTAATAATGTTCTAGCTGTTGTTGATAAAACAACAGGAAGAACAGTTAAAGATATCTATATAAGTGATTATGTTAGTGAAGACTTTTATAAGAATGAATTATGGACAACAATTGATTATTATAAAGTTAATGGTTTAAGTATTGATGAAGATAACAGTTTAATTTACATATCACTCCAAGCTAGGAATATAATCTTAGCAATAGATGCAAATGATTATTCATTAAAATTTATTGTTGGTGATAAAACCCTTCAAGAATCTTTAAATGTTGACAAAACAAAGTTTTTAGATTCCTCTGGAACAAATTTTGAATGGTTTAAAGGACAATCAGCAATTGATTTAACATCAAGTGGAGAACTTGTCGTATTTGATAATAAGTATTCAACTGATGACTCTCCTAAAACATCTAGAGTTGTAAAATATGAAATTGATACTTCTTTAAGAACGATTACTCAATTATTTGAGAAAGGTGAGGAACTAAACTCACAGTTTTATAGTGTTTACCATACTGATGTAAATGTTCTTGAAAATGATTATTTACTTGTTAATAGTGGATCAAATATATCAGTAGATGATGTCGTATCTAATACTTATCCAACTATTTATGATGGTGACTTAGAACTACTAATTAAATCAAGAGTAGTTGTTTTTGATAATGATACTGTCTTATATAATGCAATAGGTGATACTTTAATCGCAAGCACTGCATTAGTAGACTTTAGTAAAAATATTGATGTCAAATTTGGTATCAACACTTCATCAAATCAAAAAGTTACACCAGCAAGTGATGAGGTAAATGATATTGATACAAGTTTGTTTGATTTAATACCTAATCGATACCATTTAGAAGTTTATAAGGAAACCGACCGACTTGTAATCATAGGTGATTTTAAAGACGATGAAGAAGTATATATCTCAATTGAAAATGAAACTAAAAAGTTTGGTTATCGAGTGCTTACTAGAAAAAATAGTCTACTATCTCTATATGATGAATCATATACAAATAAGCCAATATCATTCTATATAAATGAAGAAGGATTAAAAGGCGAATATAACATCTTTATTACCGTAAATGGACAAAAATTTAATACTTACAAAAAAGTCTATTTTAAGGGTTAAAAAAACATTTTTTACTATTGAAATAGAAAATTTTATATGGTATAATATTTCAGCTGTTAAATCTAAAAAAGCATTGCTCCGCTTTGGTTATACCTTATGAGCATGTATAAAAAAAAGGAGTGAACAAAATGTCTCAGCAATTATTAAAAGAATTAACTCAAAGTTATGAAAGAACTGACATCCCTGCTTTTAGAGCCGGAGATAACGTTAAAGTTTTCATCAAAATTAAAGAGGGTAACAGAGAAAGAATCCAGATTTTCGAAGGTCTTTGTATTAAAAGACAAAACGGAGGAATCGCAGAAACTTTCACAGTTCGTAAAATCTCTTACGGAATTGGTGTTGAAAAAACATTCCCAATTCATTCACCATTAGTAGAAAAAGTTGAATTATTAAGAAGAGGTAAAGTTCGTAGAGCTAGACTTCATTACATTCGTGGTTTATCAACTAAAGCTGCACGTATTAAAGAACGTAGATAGTAATAAAAAAGCATTTATGAGAATAAATGCTTTTTTTTATGAAAAAGTTTTCATTTTAGTGCAAAATGACATTGACCTACATAAATGTTATGTTATAATTTATATAACGGAAGTAGGTGATTTTATGAGTAAAGCAACTATATACGATGTTGCTGGTGCAGCAAGAGTTTCTCTTGCAACTGTTTCAAGAGCAATTAACAACCCTGAAAAAGTTAAACCAGAAACACGTGAAAGAGTTTTACGAGTAATCCAAGAATTAGGTTATAAACCAAATGCCTTCGCAAAAGGGCTAGCGAGTAGAAAGTCAACGACTGTAGCAGTTGTTGTGCCGGATATGAGTCGTGCGTCAATTGCAGAAATGATGAATGGAATTGCAGATATCGCAAGAGTCTACAAATATTCTATTTTACTTTATGTACTTGAGAGCGAAGACACACCAGAAGAAGATATTTTAAAAGAGATTATTGCCGCTCAAGTTGATGGAATTTTATATTTAAATGATGAAATCACTGAGAAACAATATGCATTTTTAAAGCAAATTAAAGACTCATACCAAATTCCGATAGTTCTTACTAATACTATTTATCCTGAATCTGATGAAATACCAAGTGTTTCAATCGATTATAAACAAGCAGGATATGAAATAACTAAGAAATTAATTGATGAAGGTAGAAAAAATATCTATATGGTTTCTACTGTTAGAAAATATATGGTTAATGATCTAAAGGAAGCTGGATATCTTCAAGCGATTGAAGAAGCTAAACTTGAACCAAAAATTATGAGAACTTCAGGTAGAATTTCTATTAACACTGAACACTTTAATGAGTATTTTAAAGGACACAGAGTTGATGGAGTAATTGCTGTACGTGACTCAATTGCAATTTCATTTATGAATGTTGCACGAGACAATGAAGTAAAAATCCCTGATGAAATTGGTGTGTGTGGTTTCCAAAACACAAAATATGCAATGCTTGCAAGACCTCAGTTATCTTGTGTAGATGTACCAATTTATGATTTAGGTGCAGTTGGAATGAGATTATTAACAAAATTAATGAACAATGAGGAAGTTATTGAAAAAGTAGTTAAACTTCCACATTCAATAGTTTTAAGAAAAACAACATTATAAATCTTTGATTAAGAAAAGGGCATAAAGGAATTTACTAGAGACTTAGTGGTTGGTGGAAACTAAGAAGGACTTTATACCGATACATCTTATGAGTGCTATATGAAAAGTATAGCCGGCTAAACTCGTTATCGTTTACTAAGAGCTAGTCTGACTAGAACTAAGGTGGTACCGCGGTTAATTATAAATCGTCCTTAATATTTTTAAGGACGATTTTTTTATTATAAAATATAAGGAGAAAAAAATATGAGATTAATAGATGAATTAAAATACAGAGGATTATTATCAGATGTAACTGATGAAGCTATCGGAGATAAATTAGAGAACGAATCAATGACATTTTATGTAGGTGCAGATCCAACTGCAGCTAGTTTACATGTAGGACATTTAATAAGTTATTTAGTGTCAAAAAGATTACTTGAAAGAGGTCATAAACCAATTTTACTAATTGGTGGAGGAACAGGTTTAATTGGTGATCCTAGTGGTAGAGGTAGTGAGAGACAATTATTGACACTTGCAAAATCACTTGAGAATGCAGAAGGAATAGCAAATCAAGTTAGAAGAATTTTACCTAATGCTGATGTTGTTAATAATTATGATTGGATATCAAAATTTGATGTTATAACATTTTTAAGAGATATCGGGAAACATTTTAATCTAAATAATATGATTAATAAAGAGAGTGTAAAGTCGAGATTAGAGAATGGAATTAGCTTTACAGAGTTCTCATACCAAATAATTCAATCACTTGATTTCCTACATTTATATGACACAGAAAACTGTCGACTTCAAATTGGTGGTCAAGAGCAATGGGGTAACATTACTGCTGGGTTGGACTTAATCAGAAAAGTTAATGGACCTGAGGCAAAAGCTTATGGTTTAACATGGCCATTATTACTGAAATCGGATGGAACAAAATTCGGAAAATCAGCTGGAGGAGCAATCTGGTTAGATAAGGAATTAACTTCACCATATGAGTTCTACCAATACTGGATCAATACAGCTGACTCTGATGCGGTTGATAGACTAAAGAAATTTACATTTATGAGTATTGAAGAAACTGAAGAAGTTATTAAAGCGTTTGAAGCGGCACCACATGAACGTTTAGCTCAAAGAAAAGTAGCAGAAGAGCTTACTATTTTAGTTCATGGTAAAGATGCTTATGATAGTGCAGTTAACATTTCTAATGCTTTATTTAGTGGCGATGTGAAGAGTTTGAATGCGAGTGAAATTAATGAAGGTTTTAAAGATGTACCTTCAATTACAATTTCTGAAGATAAACTATTAGTAGACTTATTAATTGAAGCAGGGCTTGCTAGTAGTAAACGTGAATCTAGAGAATTTATCAAAAATAATGCTGTCAGTGTTAATGGTGATAAAGTAAATGATTTAGAGTTTGTGGTCAAAAAAGAAAATGCTATTGATAATGCATTTACTGTTTTAAGAAGAGGTAAGAAAAAATACTCTTTAGTTAAACATTCTTAAGAAAATATAATCAAATAAAAAATACTTTCAATTGAAAGTATTTTTTTATTAGTCTAAACATTTATTAGCGTGTTCAAATCCAACTAAGTAAAGTT
>Ga0193951_1001016_pt1 | contig 12529 bp, 10 predicted proteins | sample BB_2_MG_FD_140370 | JGI IMG/M metagenome (GOLD analysis project Ga0193951, IMG submission 140370) | Microbial mat bacterial communities from the Broadkill River, Lewes, Delaware, United States - BB_2_MG | ecosystem: Environmental > Aquatic > Freshwater > River > Microbial mats | place: USA... | reverse complement strand
TTTATTATTTATTATTTATGCGCTATATTTTGATTATTTATTCACTTTAAATAAATATAAATACCTTGTTTCTAAGGCAAGAAAGCCGCCCTTAGGGCGGCTTTCTTAATTCGATCTTTTCTAGTTTTTAGCTACTTTACCTAAATTGACAAAGTCAAAGGTAATACGTGCTGTTTCATCAAGAAAGGGATCTAGCTCATCCAATTCATCAGGTAAATCATCCAAGTCTTTAACAGGCTCTTTACCCATTTTAACTAGTCGTTCATTATTTCTAATAAGTCGGTTGTTCTTACGTTCTTCACGTTTATTTTTACGTTTTTCTAAATTCAACGAAATTGTTTTATCATCTTTTTCTGCTTTATACGTTTCGATATCTTCAAGTAAATAGTTGAACTCACTATTGTTCTTAATTCTCTCTTTGTATAAAGAGGTTAAATAAGTGACCTCTTTCGTCACATCATGTAATTTAGAATATTGTGCTCTATCAATTTGATCCCATGGTAGTGCATTTTCTTCTTTACTTTCGCCCCACTCTTCAGGGTTTACTGCCGTAGGAAAAGCAATATCAGGTAAAACGCCTCTGTGCTGTGTGCTACCACCATTAATTCGATAAAATTTTGCGATAGTGTATTGAATACTGCCTAATGGATTTTCATATAAGTCATATACACGGCCTAAACCACGATGCTGTTGTACAGTACCTTTGCCAAAAGTATGTTCGCCGACAATCACGCCACGGCCATAATCTTGTATAGCAGCAGCAAAAATTTCAGAAGCTGATGCGCTATATCTATCAACCATTACAGTAAGTGGTCCATCATAATAGCTAATTCCATCTTTATCACGATGAACATCAACACGGTTAGCACCATTTCTTATTTGAACAACAGGCCCTTTATCAATGAATAATCCTGTTAATAATGTTGCTTCAGGTAAAGAGCCACCACCATTACCACGTAAATCAATAATAATACCTTGTACTTCTTGCTCTTTTAACTTCTCTAATTCTTTTTTTACGTCGCTAGATAAATTGTTATAGAAGCTTGGAATAGTAATTATCCCTAACTTTTCACCTTGTTTATCATGTTCAATTTGAGGAATAACTTTGCCTTTAACTTTGTCAGCTTCAGCATTGTCAATGTCATCACTTTCAACTTTCGCTTTTTCGATGCCACTACCTTTAAAATAAATTTCAGATTTAGCAGCTTTGTTTTCTAATTTGATTTTATCTCTAACAATAGTGACTTCTTTTACTTCTGATATATCATCAGACTCACCAGATAATACTTGTAGCCTAACAGTAGTCCCTTTAGGACCTTTAATTTTTTCAACGACATCATCTAAACGCCAACCGATAACATCTTCAAAATCTTTATCGGCTTGTGCTACGCCAACAATACGATCTTTGGGTTTTAAGGCTTTAGATGAATCGGCTGGGCCACCACTAACGACACTTTGAATAACAGTATAATCTTCTTCTGCACGTAAAACTGCACCAATACCTTCAAGTGATAAATTCATTTCCATTTGAAAACGTTCAGCATTACGAGGAGATAAATATGAAGTATGTGGCTCTACAACACGAGCAAAGCTATTCATTAGGAGTTGAAAAACATCCTCACTTTCACTCTGTTTAATGCGTTTTATTGCATATTTATAACGTTTAGTGAGTACTTTTTGCGTATCTGGCCACTCTTTACCTGTAAGTAACAGGTTTAATACATCAGACTTAACTTTGATTCGCCACAGCTCATCTAATTCAGCAATAGACTTAGGCCAAGCAGCGTCTTCACGATCATAAGCGTAAACATCATCTTTACTAAAATCAAAAGGTGACTTTTGAACTTCCTCATCGCCTGACTTAACAGTAGTTACTTCAGGATTAATTAAGTTTAGCGCATATTGGTAACGCTCTAAACGGCGCTGCATATTTAAATTATAAATATCATAAGCCGCACTTAATTGCCCTCGAGCAAAGACATCATCAAAATCTAAGCTCTGTTTTTGAAGTTTCTCAATATCAGAGGCTAAAAAAACATTTCTAGAATAATCTAGTTGTTTAATATAGCGATCGAAAACATCTTGAGAGAGGGTTTCATCAATTTTTACTTTCTTATAATGGCCTCGCGTAAACCTTGCCGTAATACGCTTAGTTGCGGTTACATGCTGAGATTCAGGCGCAAGTACCGGCAGTGTTAACTCTTTAGCTGTATCATCAAATGCAAAAGCACTATAGCTACTAATTGAAAAACTTACCGATAAAGATACGGCAAGTGCTATACGACAAAATTTTTGCATGCACATTACTCCAAACTATAATTAACCAAACTATGACTAATATTCAAACTAAATAACCAAAATTTGATTACGAATATATATTTTGCATTTGTGTTTTAATGGTCATGCCTGAGTCAAGTTGAACACTAATGTCTTTCCCTGCAATTTCAGTAATAGTTGCATTCATAGGTGAATTACCTAATTGAACTTTTACTTTGTTACCTACTTTTATTGTGGCTGAATCCACTTTTTTCAATGGCGGTAACTCTTTTTTTACATCTTTACGTTTAGTCGATTTAACTGACTTAAATTTAGCTGAATCACGTTTTGTTTCATCAGAAGATTTATCATTACTTTTAGAGGTATTAGCTTTAGGAGCTCTTTTGTCACCTTGAGCTTTTTTATTAGATGCAGGTGTTTTACCAAATTTCTCTTGGCTTTCTTTTAATGTTTTGCTTGCATAATTTGCTTGCTCTTCATCAATTTCAGCAACATCTTTTCCATCAATATCAACACGGAAAGCACCGGTTTTTATCGCTTTAAGATAACGCCAACTACTTGTGTAATGTCTTAATGCTTGACGTAAACGAGTTTTACTAACCGTTTCATCATCACTTAGCTTTTCAGCTAAATCTTGGAATATCCCCACTTTTAAAGGTTTTACTGGGCCCTTAACAGAAAAACATTCTGGAAATTTTTCTGTTAAATAAGTAATGATATCTTTAGTGCTTATACGTTTAATTTCAGTTTCCATAAATACAACTTTTATACAGTTTCAGTTAAATAGTTTAAATTAATAATCTTGTGTTTGTAGGTGCTGGTCTCGATTCTCTAAGATATTACGACACCAATCATAAATATCATCGGATTCTACATCAGGTAATTCATCTTGCCCAATCCAGTTATCCCATATTAAAGCTAATAGCTGCTCTAATACTTCAGTCTCTATATCTTCTTCTGCTAAGTCATAGAATGTATGGTAAATTTCATTAATCTTTTCGACAACAAGTTCTTCTTGGCCGTCCCAGTCACCAACAATTTCTGCTGTAACTAGATAGTCATGTATAACTACAAATTCTTTCATCGTGTTACTTTTTCATCACTGGCTAATAAAGTTTGTTCAAATACCTTTACTATTGCTTCTAAACCTTTTTGGTCTTCTTCGTCAAAACGAGCAAAGCTGGTACTGTCAACGTCCAAAACCGCTATTATATCACCGTTAACCTGAACTGGAATAACAATTTCAGCATTCGTTGTTGCATCGCAAGCAATGTGACCATCAAATTGATGAACATCATTAACACGTTGCGTCATTTTTGTTTGGGCAGCAGTACCACAAACACCGGTTCCAATAGGAATTCGAATACAAGCGACTTTACCTTGAAAAGGGCCTAAAACAAGCTGTTCGTCAATAACACGGTAAAATCCAAGCCAATTAACTTGATCTAACGCATCAAAAAGAAGAGCAGATATATTTGCCATGTTGGCGATAGGGTCTATTTCATCAAAAATTAACGCTTCTGTTTGCGCTAATAACTCCTGATAAAATTCAATTTTATTAACCAATGATATTATCCAAAGATTTAAAGAGGGCTTAAAAGGCATAACATACCTTGAAAGCCACATAAATTAAAGCTTTTATCTAACGGAAACTTTAATTTAGCTAAATTATTAACTAATCTATGGAGTATTTCACCAAAACGCTCGCATTAATCGCTTGATTTCCTACTTGTGAACTATGTTGTTCAAAAGAATCACTCATTTTCATTGAAGCACTATAGACAGGTCTATAATGATTACTACTTGTCTCTTGAACATAAATCAACTTCCCTAACGATTGTTCTGTTTGTTTAGCAATTTGCATAGCTTTTGCTTTTGCTTGGTCAATCGCTATTGATAAAGCCTGTTGATAATATTTATCACTATTCCCAATTGACATACTCAAAGGTGATATTCGATGTACTCCAATTTTTATGATCGAATTTAGAAACTGGTCGTAATCTTTAATATCTGAGAAGTTAATGGTAATGTTTCTGCTTAACTCAAAATACTGAGGTTGCACAGTCGTCACATTATTAGACGAGTTAGTATCAATGGTTAATTTACTTTTTTGATGATTCGGTAACGTTTGTATAACTTCAACGCCCCGTAGATTCACTTCGGTCTCGTCTTTAATTACACGTAAAGAAACTCTGGCTGAATTTATATTCTCTGGTTTAATACCTAAATTTGTTGCAACATCGACCACTTGATTACTTTTATGATCAACAATGGATCTAATTTTATCAGTGAAGTGCCCTTTTTCAATTATCGATACTGATAATGAAAACACGTCAGGTACGGCCAATACACTTCCTTGCCCTCTTACTTCAATCCCTGAGTTTTGTGTATTTGCTAGCACTTGTTGAGGTGACATACACACAAAAGTAACACCCATGACAAAGGCGCTAGTCCAAGGTTTAGTTAACAATTTTAACATTTTTTGTCCCTATGATTGCTAAATATTAATTTATACAATTTAGCCAAAGTTAATTTTGATAGAAAAATCATTTCTTGCTTGTCATGTATTGCGTAAAATGATTTCGTTCTTCATTTGAAGCATTTTGCCACCAATATTTTAACATAGTCAATGCATCAACTTGTATCAAAGTGTTACCCGAGTCCTGTACGACAGTTACTTTATCGTTTAAAGAAGTACTCGATTGAGTAACAGCAACATTTTTTTCTAATGATGAGACTGTCTTTTTCTGCATAGTTTGTTTTGCAACATAGGTATTAACGGCTAAATTAACCTGCTGAGCCATTTTGTAATTTTCTAGTGTTTCTAATGTAATATTAATTCGTTTATTTTTTTCATCTTTTAATATCAATTCTGGCGATTGAGAAAATGATTCAGCTTGCGCTAGGTTTTTGATAGCAACGGTATCAAGATTGAGATTACTTTCTTCTTTAACAGCAAGCTTAACAACAAAATCTTTTGATTTAACCACTCTATTTTCAGCAAAATCCAAATCTTCAAATACATCTTTATAATGCATTATCAGCGCATAATTCCCGGAGTTAAGTTCAAAAGTAGACTTTTTACTGAGTAAGCCATGTTCCACGGCTTTATTATCAATTTCAGTAACAATAAGATTATCTGCTACAGTGAGTGTTGCTGCGGATAAAGTCATTGAAACCATTGATGTGAATAAAACACAACTGATAGTGTTAAGAAGCCTAGCCATAATAAAAGTCCTTAAATCATTAATATAAGTTCTGTTATAAACGGACTAGGCGTGAATGCAAAGCAATATTTTACGTAACTAGGCTAAAGTACTAGGGTTATAATTAAAAGCTATCGCCAGGAATACGTACCCAACCTTCCATAAGTACTCTTGCACTTCGACTCATAATTGCTTTTGTTACCTGCCATTGCCCGTCAATCTCTATTGCTTCAGCGCCAACCTTTAAAGTCCCTGAAGGATGACCAAAAACAACCGATTCACGTTTACCACCACCCGCAGCTAAATTAACGACCGTACCAGGAATAGCACCTGCAGTACCAATAGCAACAGCAGCAGTACCCATCATTGCGTGATGCAGTTTCCCCATCGATAAAGCACGAACGTGTAAATCTATTTCTGTTGCACTCACTTGTTTAGCACTTGAAGTTGTATAATCTTGTGCCTTTGCAACAAAGGCAATCTTTGGGGTATGTTGTCGATCTTTTGCTTCTGCAATATCGTTAATTAATCCCATTTTAATTGCGCCATACGCACGAATAGCTTCAAAACGTGCTAGTGCTACTTCATCATTGTTTATCGCCTCTTGTAATTCAGTACCGGTATAACCAATTTCATCCGCATTTAAAAAAATGGTCGGAATACCAGCTGTAATCAAAGATGCGGTAAATGTACCGACATCTGGAACGTCTAGCTGATCAATGACATTGCCCGTAGGAAACATTGCTTCAGAAGGGTCAACAGGCGCTAGGAATTCAACAGGCACTTCAGCTGCAGGAAAAGTAACACCATCAAGCTCAAAATCACCTGTTTCTTGTACTTCACCATTAGTGATAGGCACTTTAGCAATAATGGTTTTTGAAATGTTTTTTTGCCAAATACGTACTGTACAAACGCCATTTTTTGGCACACGTTCAGGACTAACCAACCCTGACATAATCGCAAAGGAACCAACTGCCGCCGTTAAATTGCCACAATTACCAGACCAATCGACAAATGCTTTATCAATCGCAACTTGTCCAAACAAGTAATCAACATCATGATCAACTTGATCACTTTTTGCCAAAATCACTGTTTTACTAGTTGATGATGTTGCTCCCCCCATACCATCAGTTTGTTTGCCATATGGATCAGGGCTTCCAATAACACGTAACAACATATTATCACGCGCTTGACCTGCAACTTGGCAGCGCTCTGGTAAATCAGTTAAATTAAAAAAGACACCTTTGGACGTGCCACCACGAATATACGTAGCAGGAATTTTCACTTGAGGAACTGAAGACATTATTTTTTTCCTTTGCTATTTAGCTTATTTATTAAAAAATGGCACATGATCGGTGAAGAACAATGTGCCATTTTCATAAAACTCAACATATTGAATCTATTTAAAGTAAAACCTTAGTCTTCAATTTGGTTTTAGCCAAAAGCGACAGTGTTAAATTAATAAACATCCATAAACACTTCCAACCAATATAAAGACTAAAATATCATTTAAACATTTGACTCCAAAAAGTCATTGGCAAATTTCTGTAATACCCCACCTGCGGCATAAACCGATACTTCTTCCGCTGTATCTAAACGACATTTAACTGGTATATTAACAACTTCACCACTACGACGCCTCATCACAACTGTCATAGTTGCGCCAGGCGCTGTTGAGCCCTCAACATCATAGGTTTCAGTACCATCAATACCATAAGTATGACGTGTTTCACCCTGAGTAAATTCTAAAGGTAATACCCCCATACCAACTAAGTTAGTACGATGAATACGCTCAAAACCTTCAGAAACAATAACTTCAACACCCGCTAAACGCACACCTTTCGCAGCCCAATCACGTGAAGAGCCTTGACCATAGTCAGCTCCTGCAATAATAATTAATGGCTGCTTGCGCTCCATATAGGTTTCTATCGCTTCCCACATACGTGATTCAGTACCTTCAGGCTCAATACGGGCTAAAGAGCCTTGTTTTACTTGACCCTTATCATCTTTACACATTTCATTGTAAAGTTTTGGATTAGCAAAAGTTGCACGTTGAGCCGTTAAATGATCGCCTCGATGCGTTGCGTATGAGTTAAAGTCTGCTTCAGGTAAGCCCATTTTATGTAAATACGCACCTGCGGCACTGTTTAACTGGATAGCATTTGATGGTGATAAATGATCCGTTGTGATGTTATCGCCAAGCACAGCTAGTGGTACCATACCTTTCATCGTACGCTTACCTGCTAATGCTCCTTCCCAATAAGGAGGACGACGAATATAAGTACTGGTTTCATCCCACGCATATAATGGACTTTCGGCAGGTTCAAACGCACCCAAATCAAACATAGGCGTGTAAATTTTCTTAAATTGCTCAGGTTTAACACAAGAAGCCACAATTGAATCAATTTCTTCATCTGATGGCCAGATATCTTTCAAAGTAATATCATTACCATTTTGATCTTGACCTAATACATCTCTTTCAATATCAAAACGAATTGTACCCGCAATGGCATAAGCAACTACTAATGGCGGTGATGCTAAAAAGGCTTGTTTAGCGTATGGATGAATACGGCCATCAAAGTTGCGATTACCTGATAATACAGCTGTTGCATATAAATCACGGTCAATAATTTCTTGTTGTATTTGAGGATCTAAGGCCCCTGACATACCATTACAGGTAGTACAAGCGTAACCAACAATACCAAAACCTAATTTTTCCATTTCAGCAAGTAGTCCTGCTTCTTCTAAATAAAGCTTGGCAACTTTTGAACCTGGTGCAAATGACGATTTAACCCAAGGCTTACGTATTAAACCTAGTTCATTGGCACGTTTAGCGATCAAACCTGCAGCAACAACGTTGCGTGGATTAGAGGTATTTGTGCATGAAGTAATAGCCGCAATAATTACTGCCCCATCGGGCATTTCACCATTAGCTTCTTGTGCTTTACAAGCATCTAAGTTTTTAGCTATATCTTTCGACACTAAATCAGCCGTAGCTAAACGACGATGTGGATTAGAAGGTCCAGCTAAGTTGCGTGTGACTGTAGATAAATCAAATTCGATAACACGTGGATATTCGGCCTCAACTAAATCATCAGCCCATAAACCAGTATGTTTAGCGTAATTTTCAACTAATGCGACTTGCGCTGGTTCTCGACCAGTCATTTTTAAGTAATCAATGGTTTGTTCATCAATATAGAACATACCAGCTGATGCACCATATTCTGGTGTCATATTTGATATTGTTGCACGGTCACCAATAGTTAATAATTTAGTTCCCTCACCAAAAAACTCTAAGTAGCTAGAAACAACTTTCTGATTACGTAAAAATTCGGTAATTGCCAACACCATATCAGTCGCAGTAATACCCGGATGACGTTTACCTGTTAACTTAACCCCAATAATATCGGGTAGGCGCATCATCGATGGACGACCAAGCATAACAGTTTCAGCTTCTAAACCACCAACACCTATAGCAATAACACCTAAGGCATCAATATGTGGCGTATGTGAATCAGTACCAACACAAGTATCAGGGAAAGCAACGCCGTCACGTGATTGAATCACTGGTGACATTTTCTCTAAGTTAATTTGGTGCATAATACCGTTACCGGCAGGAATAACATCAACGTTTTTAAACGCTGTTTTAGTCCACTCAATGAAATGAAAACGTTGTTCATTACGACGATCTTCAATTAACCGGTTTTTGTTAAAGGCTTCTGGATCAAAACCGGGTGATTCTACGGCAAGCGAGTGATCAACAATTAACTGTGTTGGTACAACTGGGTTTACCTTGGCAGGATCACCACCTTGCTCAGCAATAGCATCACGAAGACCTGCTAAGTCAACCAAAGCTGTTTGTCCTAGAATATCATGACACACTACTCGAGCAGGATACCAAGGAAAATCTAGATCTTGTTTACCTTCAATAATTTGTTTTAATGAATCGGTTAATGCTTCAGGATCACACCGACGTACTAGTTGTTCAGCTAATACACGCGAGGTGTAAGGTAATTTAGCATAAGCGCCTGGTTTAATATTGTCGACAGCTTCACGAGTATCGAAAAAATCTATATTCTCACCAGGTAACGGTTTGCGGTAATCATAATTCATAACGTAGTCCACACAATGTTTAAATAAAGGCATCAACTTCAAGAGGTAATACCTTTTCATTATTTATTTTATAACTCTCTACTATTCTCTTAGGCTCAATAGATAACAAAATGCATAATTGACTTACGTATATTTATTAATTGAACTAAAGAACAGAACACATTTAATTATCGTTGTGCAATTGGCACAACAGCACGTGGTTCAGAGCCAGTATAATCAGCGCTAGGACGAATTATACGGTTGTTCGAGCGCTGCTCCATAACATGCGCAGCCCAACCAGTTAAACGTGAACAGACAAAAATTGGTGTAAAGAGTTTTGTTGGAATCCCCATATAGTTATAAGTTGATGCGTGGAAAAAATCAGCATTACAAAACAGCTTTTTGGTGTCCCACATGAATTCTTCACAAGCGACAGAAATATCGTATAACGATGTATCTCCGTTTTCAGCCGCTAATTTTTCAGACCATGCTTTGATCACTGTATTACGAGGATCTGAGGTACGGTAAATTGCATGCCCAAAACCCATAATCTTTTCTTTACGTTCTAGCATACCCGCCATTTGTTCTTTGGCATCAGCTGGTGACTTAAATTTTTCAATCATGTCCATTGCCGCTTCGTTTGCACCACCGTGCAGTGGACCACGCAACGTACCAATTGCACCAGTAACACATGAAAACATATCTGATAAAGTTGACGCACAAACACGTGCGGTAAATGTTGACGCATTAAACTCATGCTCGGCATATAATATTAATGAAACGTCCATTACACGTTTATGCTGCTCGGATGGCTCCTCTTGGTTTAATAAACGTAAGAAATGCCCCCCTAATGACTCTTCATCAGTCATACAGTCAATTTCAATACCGTCATGTGAGAACTTATACCAATAGCACATGATTGCAGGGAAAGCCGCTAATAAGCGATTTGCGGCCGTTTTTTGTTCAGAAAAGTCATTTTCAGGTTCAATGTTACCTAAAATAGAACACCCTGTACGCATAACATCCATAGGGTGAGTTTCTTTAGGAATCAGTTTTAATACTTCTTTCACTGCAACAGGTAAATCCCGCAATGCCTTTAATTCTGACTTATAAGTATCTAATTGTGTTTGGTTTGGTAACTCACCATTAAAAAGTAAATAAGCTACTTCTTCAAACGTTGAATTTTCAGCGAGATCAGCCACATCATAACCACAATATGTTAATCCACTACCTGATTTCCCTACAGTACAAAGTTTAGTTTCGCCTGCGCTTTGTCCTCTAAGACCTGCACCACTTAATTTTTTTTCAGTCATCATCTCATCCTCAATTGTTTATACGTCAATCAGACTTAGTAGCTGATTATTTGATAGTCATTGCTTTTATTTATTATTATTATTTGTTTTTACCTTCGGAGAAAAGTGCATCTAACTTTTGCTCATAGTCGTGATAACCAAGGTAATCATATAAATCCATACGTGTTTGCATGTTATCTATTTCAGCTTTTTGATCACCATCAGCTAATAAGGTTTTATAAACTGATTCAGCGGCTTTGTTCATGGCACGAAATGCTGATAATGGGTAAAGCACCATGCCACAACCCCATTCACCTAACTGTTCTTTGTTCCATAACTCCGTTTCACCAAACTCGGTAATGTTGGCGAGTACGGGTACATTTAGCGCTTCAGTAAAAGCACGATAATGTTCTTCTGTTTTCACTGCTTCAGCAAAAATACCATCGGCCCCTGCTGCCACATAAGCCTTTGCACGTTCAAGTGCCGCTTCAATGCCTTCTTGTGCAAACGCATCAGTACGCGCCATAATAAAAAAATCAGGATCAACACGCGCATCGACTGCTGCGCGAATACGATCAACCATTTCTTCAGTGGAAACAATTTCTTTATTTGGGCGATGGCCACAACGTTTTTGCGCAACTTGATCTTCTATATGCACTGCGGCAGCACCAGCTTTCTCCATATCACGTATAGTTTTGGCAATATTAAATGCTCCCCCCCACCCCGTATCTATATCAACTAATAACGGTAAAGAAGATGCACTAGTAATACGTGCTACATCAGCAACGACATCATTTAAAGAAGTCATTCCTAAATCAGGTAAACCATAGGAAGCATTAGCGACACCACCTCCTGATAAGTAAATAGCTTGATGGCCTAATTGCTCAGCCATCATTGCGCAATACGCATTGATAGTACCAACAACTTGAAGTGGTTTATTATTCATTAATGCTTGGCGAAATTTAGCGCCAGCAGACTTTGGTTTATCGAGTGAATGCTTAGTCATAATATTTCCTCTACTTATTTTCGTTAACTTCTAACAACGCTTGTTGCATTATTTTATTTTCAATATTTTTTCTTGATGCAGCAATGTGACGGCGCATTAACATTTCAGCTAACTCACCATCTCTATCGCTAATCGCTTGAATAATTTGATAATGTTCATTAAATGCACGGCTAGCTCTCGGGCTATTCATACCAAATTGACATCGATACATTCGAACTAAGTGATATAATTGTCCACAAATTAGATCAATTAATTGTTTATTATGACTGCCTAAAATCACTTTATAATGAAAGTCGAGGTCACCCTCTTCTTGATAATAAGCAACACCATCTTTCAACTCTTGCGTTTGACTATGCGCTTTAAGCATTTCTTTCATCTCGTCAATTTCTTGATCAGACATATTTGATGCAGCTTGGCGACAAGCCATTCCTTCAAGCGCTTCTCTGGTAATATAAAGTTCTAGTAACCCTTCAATAGTACAGCTAACTACTCTAGAGCCTACATTCGCTTTACGTTCGATTAAATGGCACTTTTCTAAACGATTTAACGCTTCACGTAAGGTCGAACGGCTTATTTGGTATCGTTTGGCTAATTCAGGTTCACTTATTTTACTACCAGCTGGAATCTCACCTTCAACAATAGCGTATTGCATCTGT
>Ga0193951_1001012_pt1 | contig 12544 bp, 11 predicted proteins | sample BB_2_MG_FD_140370 | JGI IMG/M metagenome (GOLD analysis project Ga0193951, IMG submission 140370) | Microbial mat bacterial communities from the Broadkill River, Lewes, Delaware, United States - BB_2_MG | ecosystem: Environmental > Aquatic > Freshwater > River > Microbial mats | place: USA... | reverse complement strand
TTCTTTACTAAGTCGATATTAAAAATTATAGCGTAAAGGTTGATTATACCTTCTTCCTTTACTTCTTATCTATTTACCCTAATACCCGACTAAAATCATTAAATAGAGCTACACTCATTAATGCTAATAAAGCCAACGCACCAAACTTAAATCCTGCTTCTTGTATTTTTTCCGGAACAGGTTTTCCTGTTAAAAGCTCTATAAGATAATAGAGTAAGTGTCCGCCATCAAGTACCGGTAACGGTAAAAGGTTAATTATTCCTAAATTAATGCTAATTAATGCTAAAAAGCCTAAAAAATAAACAAAACCATACCCTGCACTATCACCTGCTCCTTGAGCAATTGCAATTGGACCACTTAAATTCTTAACTGATACATCACCTGTAATTAATTTGCCAATCATATTAAAACTTAGCGTAATTAAGTTCCAAGTCCGGTGAACACTTTCTCCAATTGCTGGAAATAAGCCATAGCTAATGTCAATACGGTATTCATCTGGCCAGTTATCAGATTTAGGAGAAACGCCTAAGTAACCAATTAATTTACCATTTTGTTCAATACCTTGCGGTGTTACTGCTATTACCTGTTGGTTACCAGCACGCTCAATAGTTAACGAAACTGTCTCATTTGGGTAACGTTTAATTTTATTAGCAAAATCTAACCAACCTTCAGCTATAGGCTCATTGTTAATAGCAACAAGCTTATCACCTACTTGTAAGCCACTTTTTTCTGCAGGACTATCTTTACCGATCGCTGCTAGTTCGTTATAAACAGCTGGTCTGTACGGTGTAATTCCTAAACTCGTTAAAGCAGTTGTTTTTTCTGGTGAAAACTGCCAATCTTTTGTTAATAGACTGTGACTACTTACATATTGGCTATCGCTACTTTTTGTTTTGATTACAATAGTATTAGCGCCAATTTCGCCAATTAAAGCTAAATTAACATCCTGCCAATCTTGTGTTGTTTTACCCGCAACCTCAACAACTTGCACATCACTTGGTACTTGTGCTTGAGCAGCTATAGAATTAGGGCTAATACTGCCGATAACTGGTTTAATACTTGGTACACCAATTAAAAACATGAGATAAAAAGCAAAGATAGCAAAAGCAAAGTTAGCAAAAGGACCGGCAGCAATAATTGCTATTCGTTGGTACACCGACTTTGAATTAAACGTTTTATCTTTATCTTCTTCAGCAACATCATCAACACGCTCATCAAGCATTTTGACATAACCACCAAGCGGGATCATAGCGACAACATATTCAGTACCATCTTTTCCCGTTTTACGCCAAAGTGCTTTACCAAAACCTACAGAAAAACGTTCAACTTTTACACCATTTTTACGTGCAACCCAAAAATGACCATATTCGTGCACAGTAACTAAAATACCTAGGGCAACAACAAAAGAGGCTGCATTCCAAATAAAATCAAACATTATGCTTTTTGTTCCTTAATATACAGGTAAAACTCATGAATACTCTACTAACAATTGTTGAGCAAATTCTCTAGCTCGTATATCTAAGGAAATAACCTCATTTATATTACTTACCTGTTCTGAGACAAATTTTTTCACAGAAGTTTCATTTATTTTGTAAATATCGTTAAATTTAATTGTTTCATCTAAAAATGCCGCTACTGCAATTTCATTCGCTGCATTAAGTGCTGTACATGCAGCTTGACCACTTTCACAAGCCTCAATTGCTAATTTCAAATTAGGATACCTTTTAAAATCAACAGATTGAAAATCAAATGACGCCGTATTAAAAAAGTCTAAGGGCGCAACGCCAGAGTCGATTCTTTCAGGATAAGCTAATGCATGAGCAATAGGTGTACGCATATCAGGATTTCCCATTTGCGCAATAACGGAGCCATCGATATATTGTACCATTGAATGAATAGTGCTTTGTGGGTGTAACACAACTTCGATATCATCTGCTGTCACATTGAACAACCATTTAGCTTCAATAAACTCTAAGCCTTTATTCATCATGGTAGCAGAATCGACCGATATCTTTCTGCCCATTTCCCAATTAGGATGTGCACAAGCTTGGTCTGGTGTTGCCATTTCAATGTCACTTAACGACCAAGTTCTAAATGGTCCGCCTGATCCTGTTAATAATATTTTACTAATACCATTTTGACCTAACTGGCAGTGCCCCACTCGTCCTTGCTCTTGCCAAGGTAAACTTTGAAAGATAGCATTGTGTTCACTATCTATTGGCAATAATTCTGCTCCTGATTTCTTAACAGCCTCAATAAAAATAGCACCAGAAGTGACTAAGGCTTCTTTATTAGCTAATAACACTCTTTTACCAGCTTCTACTGCTGCTAATGTTGCCATTAGCCCTGCTGCTCCGACAATTGCAGCCATAACTGTGTCAGAATCCTTTGAAGCAGCAATATCTAAAAGAGCGTCATTACCAGATTCTACCGTGATATTATTAAGCCCTTCTTCTGCTAGACGTAGCGTTAATAATTCAGCATGAGATTCAGAGGTCATTACAACCGTTTTAGGTAAAAACTCAATACATTGCTCAACAATTTTATCAACACTTTCATTGGCAGATAAACTCACTACGTTAAATTTTTCAGGGTGTAAACGAACAACCTCTAACGTACTCTGCCCAATAGAGCCTGTTGAACCTAAAATACAAAGCTCACGCACAGTTACTTGTTTACCTGACTTTTCTTTTATCACAAATCTTACCAACCAAATAATACGTAACAAAGTGCAAAAACAGGCGCTGTTGCAGTTAAACTATCAATTCTATCTAAAATTCCGCCATGTCCTGGCAAGATAGATCCACTATCTTTAACACCTGCTTGGCGTTTAAGCATGCTTTCATTTAAGTCGCCTAATACCGAAACGGTTGTAATTAACACGGTCACTAACAAGACTGTAATAACCTGTCCTTGATTCCATGCTAATAGATAGGCAGCAATAGCAACCAGAATACAAGCAGAAGCAATACCACCAAGGAAACCTTCAAAGGTTTTTCCTGGACTAACATTTGGCATTAATTTATTTTTACCAAAAGCTTTACCAACAAAATAGGCACCTATATCAGCACTCCATACCATTAACAATAAAAACATTAACAACTGAGCACCATGATAGGTGTCGACTTGGTAGTCATTCGCACGAATTACCATAAATGCTAGCCAAGTAGGTACTAGTGTTAGCCAGCCAAAAACACCACGAACTGAGCGATGTTTAGACCAAAAACCACTCGCTTTAGGATATGAAAGCATTAAAAAAGCAGAGAATATCCACCACGCGACAGCTAGCCATAATACGGCCAAAGCATAGCTATGTAACTGCCCAGAACTTGTCCATAAATCATTCAGTGATACGGTAGTCCAAAGACCTGCAATCAGAAAAAGTGTCGTTCCAACGAAACCTACTCTTCGAGTTGTAGTGTCAAACCCCATAAAAGGTCCCCACTCCCAAGCACCAATACCAATAATAACTAGCAATAAAATTGCAAAATACATTAAAGGTAAATAAAAGATTGCCGCAATTGCCGCAGGTGCCAAAATTAAAGCAGTAATAATACGTTGTTTAAGCAAGTTATATCCTTTTTATTTTAGTAAGTGCTAAGCCATCTTTGTTATAGTTTTTCTGACTTAACTACTTTTATTCTTCTATTTGTTTAACTTGTTCACCCGTTTTACCAAAACGGCGCTCTCTTTGAGTAAAAGCATCAATTGCTTTATCAAATTGCATTTCATCAAAGTCAGGCCATAATGTTTCAGTAAAATAAAACTCTGCATAAGCGGCTTGCCATAATAAAAAGTTGCTAATACGATAATCACCACCTGTACGAATCAGTAGATCAAGTTCGGGTAAATCAGCTAAACAAGTTTGTTTGTGCAGTGAATTTTCATTGATATCGTCAAGCGACATCTCATTTTTTTGAACTTTGCTTGCCAGCAGTTTTGCCGCATTAGCAATATCCCAACGTCCACCATAATTTGCAGCTATCGATAACACTAAGCCATCATTTAATATCGTTAACTCTTCTGATTTTTTGATACTTTTTTGTAATTTTTCAGAAAAACGACTTAAGTCACCAATCACTTGAAAGCGAATATTATGCTTGTGCAAGCGTTTAACTTCTTTGGTGAGCACAAACATAAACAAGTCCATTAGGACACTAACTTCTTTTTCTGGTCGTTGCCAATTTTCACTACTAAAAGCAAATAAAGTTAGCGCTTTTACGCCTAATTGACGCGCGCCCTTAACAACAGCTTGAACAGAGGAAACACCAGCTTTATGACCGGCAACGCGCCCTTTTCCCTGAGCTTGCGCCCAACGACCATTACCATCCATTATAATAGCAATATGATCTGGAATTATTTTTCCTTCATCTAGTGATGCTATGTCAGTAGCCACTGATTATCCTTTCATGACAAGTAAATTTATTATACAAAAACGCCAGTCAGTAATTACTACTATCTGGCGTTATTTACAAAAAACGAATTAAATTTCCATTAATTCAGCTTCTTTTTTCTCTAAAATTTCATCAACTTGTTTCACATAAATATCGGTAACTTTTTGAATACTGTCTTCAGCTTGATGATGCTCATCTTCACTGATTTCTTTATCTTTTAACAAACTTTTGAAGTCAGAATTAGAGTCACGACGAATATTACGAATTGCTATTTTACCGCCTTCAGCTTCACCACGTACTACTTTAACTAAGTCTTTACGACGTTCTTCAGTTAATGGTGGCAACGGAATACGTATCAAGGTTCCGTTTGACTGTGGATTTAAACCAAGATCAGATTTCATGATGGCTTTTTCTACTGCTGCTATCATACCTTTATCAAAAACAGTAATTGAAAGGTTACGAGCATCCGGTACTGAGATATTACCTACTTGGTTTAAAGGGCTTTCCATTCCATAATAATCAACCGTAATATTATCTAGTAATGAAGCGTGAGCACGCCCAGTTCTAATCTTATTCAGACTACCCTTAAGAGATTCAATGCTTTTTGCCATACGCTCTTGCGCATCTTCGATAATTTCATCTATCACAATGTTTCTTCCTACAATTATTTAAATAATGTTAAATTCACAATTTATACAAACTTTATAAAGCTTAATTGCTTTTTTTTCTAAAAATCAATTAAGTTTATTTATTCTTAATTACTGTGCCTTCGTCCTGTCCCATGATGACAGCTTTAAGAGCACCAGGCTTGTTCATGTTAAAAACACGAATAGGCATATTATGGTCGCGTGCTAAAGTAAAAGCAGCTAAATCCATAACTTTTAATTCTTTGTCTAATACTTCATCAAACGTCAATTCGCTGTAAAGTTCAGCTGCCGGATTTTTCATTGGGTCTTCTGAATATATCCCATCAACTTTTGTTGCTTTTAACACAACATCAGCCTCAATTTCTATACCTCGCAGACATGCGGCAGAGTCTGTTGTAAAAAAGGGATTACCAGTACCAGCAGAAAAAATAACAACACGGCCTGATTTTAATAAACTAATGGCATTAGCCCAATTATAACGTTCACAAACACCCGCTAAATCAATTGCAGACATTAATCGAGTGTTCACAAAAGCACGATGTAATGCATCACGCATAGCCAGCCCATTCATTACTGTGGCTAGCATACCCATTTGGTCACCTACAACTCGATTCATTCCGGCTTGTGCAAGCCCTGCTCCACGAAATAGATTACCACCACCAATAACAAGACCTACTTGAATATCCATTTCAACTAACTCTTTAATTTCTTGCGCCATGCGATCAAGAATTTTTGGATCTATGCCAAAACCTTCTTCTCCCATAAGAGCTTCACCACTAAGTTTAAGAAGAATACGTCGATAAGATGATTTGGGGTTAGTACTCATATGTGAAAATTCCTATTTGGCTCGCTGAAAAAAGGCTAGGGTCAAAAAAGACCGCAAACATTTTAATACGTTTAGCTTATCCAAGAAAGCCTTAACTGAAAAAACCACTATTATTATTCCAATTTTATGAAAAACCTAAAAAAAAGTATAAAAAAATGTATAAAAAAACGCCTACCTTGCAAATGCAAAATAGACGTTTTTTATTAATTCAAAAATTTTGATGAATTTAACTTAACAACAGAAGGTATTATTGATATCACTCAGAAAAACTAGTGATTAAAATACCTCTTGATAATATTAACGCTATGACATCAAATATAAAGAATATTAAGCTTTAGCAGCTGCGATTTGCGCTTCAACTTCAGCGGCAAAATCTTCATCTTTTTTCTCAATACCTTCGCCCACTTCAAGACGAGTGAAAGAAGAAATTGTAATACCTTTTTCTTTTAATACTTCACCAACAGTTTTCTTAGGTTCCATAATAAAAGCTTGACCAGTTAAAGATACTTCACCTGTGAACTTACGCATGCGACCAGAAACCATTTTTTCAGCGATTTCTTGTGGCTTGCCTTCATTCATAGCAATTTCAATTTGAATTGCTTTTTCTTTTTCAACAACTTCAGCAGGAACGTCATCCGGAGTTAAAAATTCAGGCTTACTTGCAGCAACATGCATTGCAATATGTTTAAGTGATTCAGCATCACCTTCACCTGCAACAACAACACCAATAGTAGCACCGTGACGGTAAGAAGCTAACGCTGCACCTTCAACATACTCAACACGACGAATATTGATGTTTTCACCAATTTTAGTCACTAAAGCAATACGCTTTTCTTCAAATTGTGCTTGTAATTCTTCAATTGTTACTTTTGATTCAGCAGCAACATCTAATACTTCATTAGCAAACGCTAAGAAGTTAGCATCTTTTGCAACGAAATCAGTTTGACAGTTAACTTCTAATAATGCAGCAACGCCGTTTACATCTTTAATTAAGATAGTACCTTCAGCAGCAATGTTGCCTGCTTTTTTAGCCGCTTTTGCTTGACCGTTCTTACGCATATTTTCAATCGCAAGTTCCATGTCACCGTCAGCTTCTTGTAACGCTTTTTTACAATCCATCATGCCCGCAGCTGTGCGTTCACGAAGTTCTTTAACCATTGCAGCAGTAATTGCCATGAGTTAATTCCTCTGTTTGCAGTTACCCCCATCATCACCGCTTAAACATAAAGTGTTAAACAACAATGTGATGGGAATAAATAGTAAATTAGGTGTCATAAAAGCAAAGCTGTAAATATAAATTTTATAACAATGCTTTTATGATTAAACGAATTATTGTACTTAATTATTTTTAATTACGCTTAGTTAATGAAAAAGCGTAATCAAATAATTATTCAGTTTCAACAAAACCGTCTTTTTCTGCTTGAACAACAATGTTTTGTTCACGGCCAGAAATTACAGCATTAGCAACAGCATCACAGTATAAAGTTACTGCACGGATTGCATCATCGTTACCAGGTACAATGTAATCAATGTTATCTGGATTTGAGTTAGTATCAACAACAGAAACTACTGGGATACCAAGGTTATTTGCTTCTTTAATAGCAATATGCTCATGATCAGCATCAATGATAAAAATAACATCAGGTAAACCACCCATGTTCTTAATACCACCTAAGCTCTTATCAAGCTTTTCCATTTCACGAGTACGCATTAACGCTTCTTTTTTAGTTAAAGCTTCAAAAGTACCGTCAGTGCTTTGAGACTCAAGATCTTTTAAACGTTTAATTGATTGACGAACTGTTTTCCAGTTAGTCAACATACCACCTAACCAACGGTGATTAACGAAGAATTGGTCTGATTTAATTGCTGCATCTTTGATAGCATCACTTGCAGCACGTTTAGTACCAACAAATAAAACTTTACCTTTCTTAGATGAAACATTGTTAATGAAAGCAAGTGCTTCATTAAACATAGGAACTGTTTGCTCAAGGTTGATGATATGAACTTTATCACGAGAACCGAAAATAAACGGCTTCATTTTTGGATTCCAGTAACGAGTTTTGTGACCGAAATGAACACCAGCTTTAAGCATATCGCGCATTGAAACGTTTGACATTGTATTTTCCTTTAATGGGGTTAAGCGTTCATACATCCAATACACACGACCCTTTTACTGTAATCTTGAGTTACTTTATTAAGTAAACAACAAGATATTTTCCAGCGGGGCACCCCGGTATATCTTTGATAGATGTATGTGAGTTTATAATATAATCAAGCTGACTTTAGCAGACATGACCTGTTTAATTGGCACTAAAATAAGGACTACTTTTCGTTAAAAAGTAAACTCCAATATTTCAGCGCCGCATTTTATACCATAAAAACGCATCTTTAACCAGAAAAAAATTCACTGGGATAATTACTATTATCACGGTAAAATTACCTGTAAGTAAGATAACTAATACGCTCAAACAATCAATTTTTAGGTAATCCATGACAACACAGAACATACCTGCACAGCTGTTTTTTCTATATGACAGCCATTGCCCTTGGAGTTATGTAACTACCAAGCTTGTAAATGAAATTAATCAAGCATTTCCTGCCATTACTATAAATTTATGGCATGCTGCTTTTTTTGATGGTAAGAATGATGATTCTACCAGTAGTAAGCTTAACGAAATTAAAGCCGTTGAAAACTTAGCTAATATAAAATTTCCACCGGTTTATAAAAAACTACTCGAAACCAATAAAAGCTCTATATTAGCGGCTAACTTAATGACTTGGGCACAACATAAAACGCCACATTTAGCATTAACGTTGCTAAATGCATTACAAAAGGCGCATTTTGAGCAAGGCAACAAGTTAACTAATCAAGCTGATTTAGATGATATTATCAATGAACTGAAATTATCACCACCAACGAAAGTGTTTAAAAATGATAAACTCAGCAAAGATGTTTTTATGCAGCTAGAAGAAATATATTCACTGCAAGAAATGATGAATACTGAAGCAATTCCAGCTTTATTATTGGCAGTTAATGATCAATTAATATTATTGAACCACAATTTTTATTTAACTCAACCTAGCGCCATTATTGAAGCGGTTGAATTAGAGCTAAATAAATATCAATAGAAATAATCTATTTCAATTGATATAAACACACTTAAATTTAAGAAAGAAAAGAGAATTCAATGACCATACCAATTAAAAGCCAAGATGAAATTGCTAAAATGCGTATAGCAGGGCAACTCGCTTGTGATGTATTAGAAATGATTGCTCCACATGTAAAAGCAGGAGTCACAACTAATGAACTAGACGCCTTATGTGCTGAATATACTGAAAAGGTACAGCAAGCCATTTCTGCCCCCCTAAATTACCATAACTTCCCAAAGTCTATCTGTACCTCTATTAATCATGTTGTTTGTCATGGTATTCCAGACAATACAGTATTAAAAGATGGAGATATTATCAATCTTGATATTACCGTTATTAAAGATGGTTATCATGGTGATACCAGTAAAATGTTTTTAATTGGAGAAGTTTCTCCTGAAAACAGCCGCCTATGCCGTTTAGCTCAAGAAGCCTTATATATTGGTCTAAAAAAAGTAAAGCCTGGCGCTACTTTTGGAGAAATTGGTACTGCTATTCAAAAATTCATTAAAAGCAAAGGTCGCTATTCTATTGTTAAAGATTATTGCGGTCATGGCATTGGCGTTGAATTTCACGAAGAGCCACAAATTGTTCATTACAAAAACAATGATAAAACCAAAATGCAAGAAGGCATGTGTTTCACTATTGAGCCAATGATCAACTTAGGTAAGGCAACAACTGTTTTAGACAAAGATGACAATTGGACTGTTTATACCAGTGATAGTAAAAATTCTGCTCAATGGGAACATACACTGGTTGTTACTAAAACAGGCTGTGAGATTTTGACCTTAAGAAAAGAAGAAAGCATTAGCCGTATTTTACATAACTAAAAAATATCAGTCACTTTCTGAATCAAAGGTAAGCATGTGAATAATCATCCAATAGAAAGCCATATAATCCCTTCAGATTTTATAGAGCGCTTAGCCATTACCGCTGACACTTTATCTAGCAAAGATATTTGCCAATTAACACTTAACTTCAATGAGTGGCTAAAAGCAGCCTTTTCTGAACATGATGTTCAAGACCTTTTGACTGCTCGAGCAATGTTTGTTGATAACATACTTGCTAAGCTTTGGTGTCAACACCACCTTGACGAATCTCAAATAAGCTTAATCGCTGTAGGCGGTTATGGCCGTGGTGAACTGCATCCTTTTTCAGATATTGATATTTTATTATTAACTCAACCTGATATTGATTTAGTTTTAGAAGAAAGAATTTCGAGTTTTATCACTCAGCTATGGGATATAAAGCTAGATATAGGACACAGTGTACGTTCAATTAAAGAATGCATTAAACAAGCAATTAATGATGTCACTATAGCAACGAACTTAATGGAAATGAGGCAAATAGCTGGTAATGAAGCACTTACACAGCAACTATTACCTTTATTAAACGATGATGCATTTTGGACTTCTAAAAACTTCTTTCTAGCTAAACGAAAAGAGCAAAAACAGAGACATTTACAATATCACGGTGCAGCCTATACTCTAGAGCCGAACTTAAAAGCAAACCCAGGCGGATTACGTGATATTCAAACAATTGCTTGGGTTGCAAAGCGTCACTTTCTCGCTGATTCCCTTGAAGAGCTTGTAGAACATCAATACCTTTACCCTAATGAATTATCTGAACTAATTGAAGCACAAGACTATTTATGGCGTCTGCGTTTTGCCTTGCATTTTGTTGCTAAGCGTAGCGAAAATCGTTTGTTGTTTGATTATCAAGCCGATGTCGCGAAAATGATGGGCTTTGGTGATGAAGGTAAAGCACCTGTTGAACGAATGATGAAGCGTTTTTATCGCATCATTTCTCGAGTTTCAGAACTTAACACGATTTTATTGCATCGATTTCAACAAGAAACAATTCAAGATCCTAAAGAAGCTGATATTAAAGTAATTAATCAGGATTTTGAATCTGTTGATACCCTAATTAATGCAACCAGCAACAGAGTTTTTATGCGTTCAGCAAAAATGCTCGAAATGTTTTTAATTATTGCTCAAGAGCCCAATATCAAAGGTATTCATTCAAATACACTACGGTTAATGAGAAATGCAAGACGTCGGTTAGTTTCGGGGTTAGTTGATTATGCTCAGTGTCGTCAAATTTTCATGGCTATTATTAAACACCCAAGAGGACTAGGTTTAGCGTTTAATTTGATGCACCGTCATGGAATTATTGGTTCTTATCTCCCGTTATGGCGCAATATCGCAGGTCAAATGCAATTCGATTTATTTCATGCTTACTCTGTTGATGAACATAGCTACCGTGTTGTCAAAAACTTGTATCAGTTTAGCCAAAAAGAACATAACCACAAATTCCCTTTGTGTAGCAAAATAATGCAAAAAATACGTAAACCAGAAGTTTTGTATTTAGCAGGAATTTTTCATGATATAGCGAAAGGCCGTGGCGGCGATCATGCTAAATTAGGCGCTGTCGATGCGTTAATATTTTGTCAATCTCATCAAATGAGTAAACATGACAGTAGAATGGTTGCTTGGTTAGTTGAGCAACATTTAATAATGTCAGTAACAGCACAACGTCGCGATATTAATGATGAAAATGTTATTCGCACTTTTGCTGGCACTGTCCGTGATGAAGCACATTTAGATTATTTATACTGTTTAACCGTTGCAGATATGCGAGCGACTAATGAAAGCTTATGGAATAATTGGAAAGCCAACTTATTACATGACTTATACTTTAATACCCTAAGAGCACTACGTCGTGGTTTATCAAAGCCAGTTGAAACACGTTCTAAAATCCGTGAAAATCAGCAGCAAGCTAGAGATATATTAGCGACAACTCATATTGATAAAAGCCAATTGGATTCTTTATGGCGAGAATTCAGAGCCGATTATTTCTTACGGTACTCGCCAGAGCAAATAGCCAGACACTGTCAACGTATAATAGGTCACGATAGAACAGAGCCACTAGTCATTATTAGTACGAAGCCTTACCGAGGTGGAACAGAAGTTTTTGTTTTTGCGAAAGAAAAAGTAAATACCTTTGCTAGTATAGTACAAGTATTAGGGGCTAAAAAACTTTCCATACATGATGCAAAAATTATTACGACAAAAACAGGCTATACCGTCAATACCTTCATCATCCTAGACTCACGAGGAAAAGCCTTAAAAGAGAGCTACCAAACCGCTGAAATAACGAAAGCTCTTAGCGAAAAGCTTAAGCAAGATGATTGCGGTGATATTCCATTGCAACCAGCAAGAAGAGAAGTAAAACAATTTAAGTTTCCATTAAAAGTAAGCTTTATTAAAATTAAAGCCAAAAGTAAAACAATGATTGAAATTATTGCACTAGATAGAGCTGGCTTATTAGGTAATATCGCGCAAGTTTTTCAACAATTACATATTAATATTCATTCAGCTAAAATCACAACTTTTGGCGAAAAGGCTGATGATGTTTTCACTATATCAACCTATGAGAACATGGCATTAACCGAAGAAGAAAAACAACAGCTTTCTGATAAATTAACTCAGGAAATAGATTAAAATAAATTTAAATAAGTTTAAATAAGT
>Ga0193951_1001011_pt1 | contig 12561 bp, 11 predicted proteins | sample BB_2_MG_FD_140370 | JGI IMG/M metagenome (GOLD analysis project Ga0193951, IMG submission 140370) | Microbial mat bacterial communities from the Broadkill River, Lewes, Delaware, United States - BB_2_MG | ecosystem: Environmental > Aquatic > Freshwater > River > Microbial mats | place: USA... | reverse complement strand
CATAAACAAAATCGCCCTCACTCAATCTCTCTAAGGAGCTCAAACAACCATCAAACCCAAACTTATGAGCGATTATGTCTCCCATACTTCTTATGTACCCACCTTCACTTATAGTTATCTCAAATGTTAAAAATGGATGCATATAATGAAGAATCTTAAAATCATATATAGTGCTTTTTATTTTATTAAGCTCAAAATCTTTATTTTCTCTAGCAAGAGCATAAGCTCGTTTTCCATCTACTTTTTTAGCACAATACTTTGGTGGTAAATACTCTATCTCACCTTTCATACTATTTGCAATGATTTCTAAAGAATCAGGGGCAAAAGGCATAATTTCTTGTACATTTTCAACTTTTTCTATATCCAAAGTTGGACTACTTGCACCTATCCATAAAGTAGCACGATATGATTTTCTTTTTTTAGTTAAAAATCTAAAAAGTTTTGTATACTGTCCAAAAGCGATGATTAAAACACCTTTTGCAAAAGGATCAAGTGTTCCAGAAAAACCTGCTTTTTTTACATTATATTTTCTTTTTAGTTGTCCTAAAAATCTATTTGATGACATTCCTGTTGGTTTATAAGCAACAAAGAGTCTATTAAAACTCTCACGCATTATATCTTCTCAACAAATGAAGCTAAAATATCTCTTTTAGTTCCCGAAAAGTTTATCTTTAATTTAAATTCTCTTTTCACCTTGCTTATCTCGAAGATTCGTCCGATTCCAAAAATCTTATGTTTAACCAAATCGCCTTTTCGATAAGAAGTAGTCTTTTCTAAAACAAGTGAGCCTTGACAAACACCAGATTCTTTTAAAAATCTACTCTTTGTAAGCTCTGTTCTTCTTCCTTTATAGAATCTACTCTCTGAAAAACTAAGCGTTAACTCTTCTCTTGCTCTTGTTATCGCAACATATCCTAAACGGCGTTCTTCTTCTATATCACTTCCATCTCCAACAAGAGGTAAAAAGCCCTCTTCCATACCAATAACAAACAAATAATCAAACTCCAAGCCTTTAGATGCATGAATACTCATAATAGATATGTTTTCACTATCAATCCCATCTTGATCACTTTGAAGAGCTAAATCATTTAAAAATTCATCTATGCTCATCTCTGGATTTTGTTTTACAGAATCTCTAAAAAGTCCATAGAACTCATCGATATTTGATACTCGCTCTAGAGAATCAGGTAACTGGTCATAATATTTTTTTATACCAAAAAGGTCTTCTAGCTCATCAATGATATTATAAGTTGCTTCACCAGCTACTTCAATCAGTCTTTCAACATTTTGAACAAATTCGACTAATGAAGTATAAGATTTTTTACTCACTATACTTTGAAGTTCTTCACCTTTTTTACTGATATACTCATATATAGACAATTTACTATCGTATGCGCCCTTTAATATTTTATCTATAGTCACTTTTCCTAAACCTCTTTTAGGTCTATTTATGACTCTTTTTATAGAAAAGTCATCATGAGGATTTGCTATAATCCTCAGATATGAAATCAAATCTTTAATTTCTGTTCTTTCATAAAACTTTACACCACCAACCATATTATAAGGCACACCAATACGGTTTAACCCTTCTTCTAAAGAACGGCTCAAAGCATTGATACGGTAAAGAACTGCTATATCTCTTGCACTAACACCTTTTTCTATAAGTGTTTTGATTCTTTTTGCTACTACCGTTGACTCATTTTTTTCATCATGTGATTCTATGATAGCTATCTTTTCACCATCACCTTTTGTACTTTTTAAAATCTTTCCTATTCTTGTTCTATTGTGCTCTATAAGTTCATTTGCTGCATTTAATATGTTCGTAGTTGAACGATAGTTATTTTCTAGTTTTACTGTTTTTACTACATCAAATTGCTCTTGAAAATCTAAAATATTTTTTATATTTGCACCACGCCAGCCATAAATACTCTGATCATCATCACCAACTACACACAAGTTGTTATGTGTTGAACATATCTTTCTAAGAAGTTTATATTGCAAATCATTTGTATCTTGGTACTCATCAACCATAATATACTTATATCTTTCACTCGTCTCTTTACATAACTCTTCATTTTCATCTAAAATTTTATATGGTAAAACCAATAAATCATCAAAATCTACCAAATTATTATCTGCTATATATTTTTCATACTGTTCATAAAGCTTTGCAATTTTTTTATAGTTTTCTTGTTCCGCTTTCTCCCAAGCAAGTTTTGGATCAATCAAAGAACTTTTGTATCTTGAAATTTCACTTGCTACTAAACCAATAGGCAAATCAATTCCAAAGCTTTTAATAATCCTTTTTTTATCATCCGTATCAATCACAACGAAACTATTTTTTCTTCCTAATTTTTCCATGTGAAATTTCAAAAAAAGAAGTCCAAACTTATGAAATGTACACAATAAAGGAGGATAAGAGTTTGCGCTATCTATCAAACTTAGAGCACGGTCACGCATCTCCGTTGCTGCTTTGTTTGTAAATGTTAGAGTTAAAGTATTTGCTGGATCAATTCCTAAAGATATAAGATATGCTAATCTTGCTGTTATAGTTTTAGTTTTTCCGCTACCAGCACCAGCTAAAATTAAAACTGGACCATCTATAGTTTTTACTGCCTCTTGTTGCGCTTCATTTAAGTTTTCTAACATCATTTGCATTTTATCTTCTTTTTTTAAGTTTATCTATGTACATAATCGTAACTACCTCTGATTAAATAGATATTATATCTAAAATGTACTAACACAAAGTTTAACTAATTCTACACTTGTAATCATTATTATAATTAGTTATAATATTTAAAAATTTTAAGGATAAAGTGTGTTAAGAGACTTCACAAAAATAGAAACTTTTTTAACTGTAGTTAAAGAAAAAAGTTTTTCTAAAGCATCAAAAAAACTAGGAATCAGTCAACCAGCAGTAACACAACAGATGAAACTTTTGGAGGATTATCTAGACACTAAAATCGTAGATAGAAAGAAAAATGGAATAAGATTAACAAAAGCTGGTGAAGAATTTTATAAAGTTGTCGTAAAACTTGAGAAAAGTATTGCTAATGCTGAAAAAGATGTCATAAAAATAATCAATAAAGAGCTAATATTTATCATAGGTGCTTCTTTTATGATTGGAAACTATATCTTACCTGATTTTTTAACACAAATTCAAGATGCCATTGAAAATGATGTAATGATAAAAGTAAATGATACACAACAAATTACAAATCAACTATTAGATAAAAAAATAGACTTAGCACTTTTAGAATCTCCTGTTTTTCAAGAAGGCATTATTTATAGAGAGTGGATGGATGATGAGTTAGTTTTAGTAAGTAAAACTCCCTTAGCAAAAATAGTTAAACCAGAAGAATTAAACTCTTTTAGATGGGTTTGTAGAGAAGATGGATCAAACACTAGACAAATAATAAAAGCAGAATTTGAAAAAGTAGGAGTTGATTGTGACTCTTTTGATTTAAGAAATGTAGTTACAAGTTCAACTGCTGTTAAACAAACTATTTTAAAATCACCTATCATAGATGGTATACCTACCGTCTCAATTATTTCAAAACACATGATTGATGAAAGAATTGAAAAAGGTGATCTTTTTTACGCGAGAGTAAAAGGTCTTAAAATCACTAGAAAACTATATCTTGCATACAACAAAGAAAAAAGACAAGATGCCTTTATGGACAGAGTTATAAACTACATTATAAGCAAACGAAAAGCTTAGGTATTTAATATAATCTATAATATATAGGTACTTTCATTGTAATTGAAATTTTTGTTTGGGGAAAGTATGTTGATGCTTTTTCTATTGTTTCAAGTGAGTGTTGATCTAAAAATGAGTGCTTAGAGCTTTGAACAATAGTAGCATTGACAACTTTTCCTTCTGGTGTGAATGTAAACTGAATTACTACAACCCCTTGTATTTTCATCAATTTTGCTCGTTTTGGATAGCTTTTATATTGAAAAATTATTTTATGGATTTTTGCAATTAGTTCTTGTATTTCATCTTCATCATCTTGAGTATTGTTATTATATAAACTAGCTGTTTTTTCGTTATTTTTAGAGTTTTTTTCAATAGTTTTTTCTACTTCTTGCTTTGAAAAATCCTCCTTTAATTCATTCTTAGGCTCACTTTCTTTCTTTACATTTTTGAGTTCTACATCATTAGTCTCTACTATTTGCTTTTCCTCAATTTTTCGATTTACCGTAGGCTTTATTACCTCTTTTTTCTTTTTAATAATTATTTGCTTTTTTTTAGGCTTAGGAACTTCATTTTTCTTTGGTACAATTTTTGGTTTTGTTTTTGGGGTTGGTTTAGGAGGAGGTATTACTTCTTTCTTTGGTACAATTTTCTCTATTTGTTTAGGTTTTTGTTCAATCTTACTAATAGTTGTTTTTTTAGTTTGAATTTTGTTTACCGACATTTTTATAGTCTTTACATGTAAAGACTTTTTTACTGGAGTTTTTTGCGAGTTTAATAAAAAAAGAGAGACTACTAAAACATGAACTACAGCAGAAACAATCAATCCAAATAAAAATCTATTTTTCATCTTTTACAACAATTTGAAAATTTTCATGCTTTTTTTCTTTTAGTAAATCTATTATATTTATGAAAGTTTTAAATTTACTATTTTCGTCACTTTTAAGACTTATAGGAAAATCTTTTGGTATTTCTTGAAGTTTCATGGCTAATTGTTCTAAATTCACTTCTTTGTCATTTACATATATAATATTTGTATTATTAACAATGATTTCAAAAGCCTCTTTTTGCATATTTTTCTCAGATGAAGCTTTAGGAATATCTACTTTTATTTTACCTTGACTAAGAAATGTTGAAACTGTCAAAACAATAGCCAGTAGAACCAGCATAATGTCTATAAAAGGAACAACATTTAATCCTTCAGTGCGTTTAAGATGTAGCATTTATACTTTTCCATTTATTTAAAAAAACATCAACTTTTCGTAAATATGCGGTATAAAGTGCAAGAGTAGGAATAGCTACTAATAAACCTAATGCCGTTGCTTTTAACGCCATTGAGAGCCCTAATAATATATTATTAGTATCAATACCACTTCCACTACTCATATCAAAAAAAGTAACCATAATTCCAATTACAGTTCCTAAAAGACCAACATAAGGAGCATTGGAATATATAATATAAAGTATTGTCAAATTTTTTGTTAAATCTATCTCTAGTATATTAATATCTTCATATTTTTCTACCTTACATGAACGGTAATATACCCAGCGCTCAATTGCATAAGCCAATGCTAAAAAACTCATTATTCCTAAAACACTAAAAATAGTGTAATCCATATAATCTTTAATCCACTGCAATATCAATCCTTTGAAAAAGGATCTTTATTTTATAAAAGATCCTTTGATGAGTCTAATAACTCTTATTTAGTCCAAGAGATAAGTGCCCAACGATTATCTCTTAGTGGTGGTGTTCTTTTATCATTTATACACTTTTCATAAAAATCTTGAATTGATTTTTCTTCATCTTTTGAAATACCATCTAAACTCCATCTAACAGAATCTATATATTCTTCAACAGATACAACAACTGAGCAAGCATTATCTTCTGGCATAATAAATTCAACTTTAGCATGAATTCCTAATTGATAAAGTACATTAACAAGATAAATGTAATCTGGTTTTGGAACAATTTCTCTACCCATAGCATTAAGAAGTTCCTCATCTAGATAACTTTTTCCTACTTTAAATGTTAAATAAACAGCTTTTTTTGCATAGCTATCTAACTTAACTAAAGCAGACTTTATATCATCAACCTCCATACAACGAGAAGCTAATACAACATCACATTTAGGAATATTTTTCCATGAACCTTCGATGTCTTGTTGCATAGTTTCTATATTTGTTATGTTTAGTTCTTTAGCATTATTTACTAATGCATTTAGCATGTTTTGTGAGAAATCAAAAGCATATACTTTTTTTACATGAGGAGCAAACCGCAAAGCAAATGTTCCTGGTCCACATCCCACATCTAATACATCTTCAACTTCTTCTAAATTCACTTTTTCAACTATCGTATCATTATAAGTGCCATTATGAATTTTCTTATTCATATCTTTAGCTTTTTTATCCCAAGATGCTTTATCTTTCATCTTGTGAGTAGATGCTTTTCTTTGAACAGAGTAAAGGTAACCAAAGTCAATCGCTTCTATATTACTATACATCTCTTTTTACTCTAAAATTTATAGCGTAATGATGCATAAAAATTTCTACCTTCTTCAGGATAACCAAATCTATAAGAATAGTTTTTATCAAATATATTATTTACACTACCACTAATTTCTACACCATTATGCATCTCATAAGTAACTTTTAAATCCGCTACAGTAAAACTACTTGTTTTATAATCATCTTCTACATCAAAATATCTTCCTGTTTCATAATGAATCATAGGTATGATAGATAACTTTGCAATAGGATTATATTTAGCACGCACACTTAATGTGTGTTCAGGAACATCAATAATGTTTTTATAATTTTCATCTTCAGCTTTTTTTAGTTCTGAATCTATATATGTATATGATAAATTTGTTGAAAAATTATCACTCCAATATGAATCAAGTGCAAATTCAAAACCTAAGTGCTCTTCTTGTCCTATATTTTGAGATTGAGAACAATCTGCTCCTGTACAAAAACTTGGATAATCTGCAGGATCAACATCAACAGTTGCTATATAATCATCAGTTATTACCTTAAATACAGATGTTTTTATAAGATGATCATAACCAATTTTATGTTCAAGTCCAAGCTCATATGTAGTTGCAATTTCAGCATCTAAATCTGGATTTGGAGCATCTTCTCCAAAATCATTTGAATATCTACTGCTCAATGAAGGAAGATTACTTCTTTTAGCAATCACACCATAAATAGTTGTATCATCGCTGATATCATAATAAAGTGCTGTTTGAGGTGAAAAAATATCTGAATCAGTATTCGGCCAATTTCCAATAGTATTTCCATCTCTATACTCTGCTTTTTCAATATCATTCATATCATAAGAAAAACCAACTACCCATTTAAGTTTATCAGTGATTTTCCAAGAGTGTTCTAGTCCAAGTGATCTTGTTATACTCTCCATTTTAACATCTGCTTCACCATCATCTATAGATTTATGGTGATCGTGTTTTTGAAAGTATGCAAATTTTAATATTTGAGTATCATTGATTCTATAGTCTAGTTCTGCACTTCCACCAAAAGAGTAGTCATCGTATACCGAATTAAACCATTCATTAGTATTTTCATACCCTTTATTATGTCCTTCATATGCTTGAAGCTCATTCTCAAATTTATCATAAAAAAGTTTAGTCTTTAAAGTAAATTTATCAAAATCTGTTGCACTATTAAAATATAAACTTGTTTTATCCCATACTGGCCATATCCAGTTTCTGGTTCTCCAGCTTTTACGACCAGCTTCTGCATCGGCTGCATAATGTGGACTTCCTTTTTCAGCTCTTTGCATTATGAAATTTAAAGCATACTCATCTGTATCATTTGGAGTATATCCCGCTTTTAAGTTGACTTTTAAATTTTCTAAAGATGAGTTTTCTCTTTTATCTCCATCTTCCCAATGTGTATTACCAAAGCCAGTAGAGTCGAAATCATTTGACATTCTTTCATAATCTTTGTCATAATTATATACAGATAAAAGCCCATAATAACTTCCTTGATTTGTCCCTATTGTTAAAAATTCTTCATGTCCATTACCAGTAAATGTACCAATTCCAACTTCACCTTCAAGCTCTTTTGTAGGTTTTTTTGTTACAATATTTACAGCTCCAGCCATAGTATTTGGTCCATACATAGGTGAAACATACCCTTTAGAAATACTTACTTCTGAGACATCACTTGTAGTGTAATTACCTAAATCAGTTTCTCTATTGTAAGGAACATATACAGGTATACCATCTATATAAATCGGAACACGCCTACCTTCAAACCCTCTAATCCTAACTTCTGTTAAGTTTTTTCTTCCTGTTTTTTCTAGCGCAACTCCAGGAACAGATTGTATCGCCTCAACAATATTAGCGCTTTGTGTATCTTTAATCGTTTCTGCATCAACTACTGTTGTTGTTTTATTTTGACTGATATCACTTGTATCAACCACCTCAATCCTTCCCAAATCATATACAGCACTATCTGCATACAAAAAAGAAGCTACTGCTATACTTCCTAACCAAACATATTTCATCTAATCTCCTCTTATTAAATTTTGAATTTCTTTTTTATTTAAATCTAAATGTAAAAATAATTTGTAAAATGATTTTACTTCGTCTTCAATTTTTATTTTAAAATGTTCTGGATACAATATATTATGCATCCAAACTACTCCCAAAAATCTCATTAGTGAGGGGGGACGACTTATCCAATTAAAAGGAGATATTGGGGAAAAATAGATTTGATTATTTTTAAAAGCTTTTAGCTTTCTCCAAGAACTCTTTTCATTAAGTGAGTCAAAAAATGATTTATTTGATACAAAAATTACATCAGGGTTATATGTGTATAACTTTTCTAATGTAATCTTGCTTTTTTTTGTACTTCCTACAAAAGAGGAATCACACTGAAAAACATTTTTAGCCCCTACCAATGGGATTATTTGTGATTGCATATTACCACTACATTCTGATGTCAATCCATCAATACCTTGTGCAAAATAGACACTCTTTTTTTGATTTTCCTTTAAAAGTGAAACACTTTTTTTAACCCTATCAAGATTATTTTTAGCATAGTTTATAAGTTCAGAAGCTCTTTTTTCTTCTTTTAAAAATATTCCCATTGTGTGAAGTGCTTTTATATTATCTTCAATCGAACTTTGCCCTATGTAGACGACAGGAATATTAAAACGACCAAGTGCTTCTTCAAAATATTTTCCATTTTTTCGGACAATATCCCACATAAACACAATATCTGGTTTTAAAGAAACAACCTTTTCCAAATTTGCTTGATTTCCGGCACTATAAAAGCTTCCTAAAACAGGAAGATTTTTTACTTTTGGTATCATGTATAATTTTTCTTCTTCATAAAATTTATAATTGACGCCTATCATCTTTTGCGGTGCTAATGCATACAATAAAATAGTCATAGGGGGAGAAGCTGAAAAAACTCGATCAGTTTTCTGCGGAATTTGTACTTCCCTCCCAAGCATATCTACAAAATTTTTAGCAAATAAAGAACTTTCAAATAAACAAACAAATAATATACTTATAAATATTTTCATAAATTTTCCTTTTTAATAAATCCGTATGCCAACAAATGAGTCATACCTCTTTCATGAGTAAATAACTCAGATTCAACCTGATAAACTTTTCTAATATTTTCTGGATTAACAACTATATTTGGTTCTCCAAATGACAATATATTACGGTTATGGATCCAAACTACTTTTTGAGATACTCTTAAAGCATGGTCAGGATTATGTGTTGTTTGAACAACTGTATGTCCTAAAGAAGATAGTTCTTCCATCAAATCTAAAAGTCGTATTTGATTGCCCAAGTCTAAACCAGTAACAGGTTCATCCATAATTATAAGTGGACTTTGTTGTGCTAGTGCTCTTGCTATAAGAACTAGTTGTCTTTGTCCTCCACTTAAATACCGATATATTTTTTGACTAAAGTCTTCTATTCCTACTTGAGATAATGCTTTTAAAGCTAAATCTTCATCTTCTTTACTGTAATTCAATCCAAATGAAGAATCATGAAATCTTCCCATTAAAACAACTTCGAGTACATTAAACTCAAAAGGAATCACTGTACTTTGAGGCACATAAGCAACTAAGCTCGCTCGATTTTTTACACTAAGATCTTTAGATTCTATTCCATCTAAAAGCAAATTACCTTTATAAGGCAAAAGTCCAACAATAGCTTTTAATAAAGTACTTTTACCACTACCATTTGCTCCTAGTATAGAAAGAATTTCACCTTTTTTAACATCGAAACTTATGGCTTCAATGATATTTTCTGAACCATAATTACAAGATATGTTGTTTAATCTAAGCATATCTATCAACCTAACTTTTTAAACTGTGTTTTAATACAAATAAAAACACAGGAATACCAATAAGTGAGGTCAAAATACCTAATGGAATTTCTGTAAGAAAAAATCCTCTTGAAGCTGTATCAACTATAAGTAAAAAAGTACCTCCTAAAAGAGCACTCATAGGAATCAATAAAACATGGTTTGCACCCACTAAAAAACGAGAAATATGAGGAATAACTAGCCCAATCCAACCAATCATACCTGCTAACATAACACTTAGTGCACTAAGAATAGTTGCTAAAAATATCATTAATAATCTAACTTTTTTGACATCTAAACCTAAAGTTCTAGCATCATCTTCTCCAAGGCTCATAAGGTTTAAATGTTTTCCAAAACTGATAAGTATAATTATAAAAACTACTATCCAAGGCGTCACCATCAAAATACTTTCTAATTTAACACTAGAGAGTGAACCCATAAGCCAGTAGACAATTGAAGGAAGTGTGTTATATGGATCTGCCGTATATTTAACTAAGGAAAGTAAAGCACCAAATAAAGACGAGCTTATAACACCTCCGAGAACTAGCATAAGTAGAGTATTCCCTTGAGCATAAAACTTACTAATAAAAAGTGCAAAAACTACTGCTAAAAGGCCAAAAACAAACGCCGTAACTTGTATTATAAATAAAGATTGCCCTAAAAGCATTCCTAAAGCAGCACCAAATGAAGCACCAGCTAAAACACCTAATATACCAGGAGAGACTAAGGGATTAACAAATATTCCTTGGAAGACTACACCTGAAACAGATAATGCTGCTCCTATCAAAATAGCAGCCATGATTCTTGGTAAACGAATTTCTTCTAAAACAATTATTGTAAATTTAACTTTTTCTAAAATAGCAGGATTTAAATCCACATTTAACCAGTAATAAAAAACATCTTTATATTCCTCAAGAGATATGGGGTATTGTCCAATCCAAAATGAACTTATTATACTTAACAAAAGTAGTATAAATACGCCAACTAAATAAAGTCGTTTTTTTAATAGCAAACAGGTATCCTTTGTCAAATATGTATTTTTAGCATATTTGACACTATAAAAAATATGATTATAGTTCTCTAAATATGCATTTTTAGCATATTTTATAAAAAAATAGGAATACTAGCACATCCCAAAGTGTATGTCAAGTATTTAAAGCAAATCGCTAAATTATTTCGCCACTATATTTATAAAAGTTTTTTATTTTCAGGATTTGAAAGAAGTGCTTCCATACTTCTTTTAACTCCTTTTGATTTCTCTTTAGGTTTTTCTTCTACATCAACACTGAGATTTATAAGAACAGGTGTTTCATCAATAATAATTTGTAAAACAGATAGCATTGGAACACTTACAAGAGAGCCAAAGTTGTCATGACCAAAGCCAGCTTCAAAGCTAATCCCCCAATCATCGACTATACAACTTTCAAAAGTATAACCAGCTAGCACAAACATCGTTATAGGTTTAAAAGAAGCACTAATTTCTTCAGGAAGAGCTGGTTCAAAGCTTATTTCTGCAACATTTGTTAATATAGAAAAGTTTGTTCCTCTTTTTAAAAGAATCTCTAAAGTACTCTTTACATGCCGTTTCATTTCATAAGAAAAATCTGGATCATTCAGTACACTTTGAAGCATTATTGAAACTCCTTGAGTAATTTTTTTATCTCTTGTATTCCTATTTTCCAAAACTCTTTATCATCAATATCAAATCCAAATTTATTTATCAGCTCTTTTGGGCTTTTACTTCCTCCTGCACTTAAAAACGCAGTATAAATTTCTATGAAATCTTCACACTTTTCACTCTTGTAAAGACCATACAAAGCAAGAACCAAAAGTTGCCCATAAGAGTAAGAGTAACAATAAAACGGTGAGTGAATAAAATGAGGAATGTAGCTCCACCACATTTCATAACTTTTCCCAAGTTTTACACTTGAGCCAAACATTTTTTTACTCTCTTCTAACCAATATTTATTGAAAGTATCCAAATCAAGTTCACCCTCATGTGCATGAACTTTTCTTTCAAAGGTTGTAAAGTTTATTTGTCTGTATAGAGTCGCAAATATATCTTCAATTTTCCCTGAATACAGAGAGATTTTTTCATCTTCACTCAAAGTATCTTTTATATAATCAAACACTAACATCTCTGCAAATACAGAAGCTGTCTCTGAAGTCGTCAAAGGTGTATCAGAACCTATATACCCAACATCTCTTGAGAGATACTGATGGATTGCATGACCCAATTCATGTGCCAAAGTAAACAAATCTCGTCTTCTATTTGTATGATTTAAAAGTACATATGGATGCGTATCAGGAGTTGCTGGATGTGAAAAAGCTCCCCCTCTTTTGCCATCTTTTGGCATAACATCTATCCAACCCTCTTCAAAAGCTTTTTTTGCTATTTTTGAAAACTGAGGATTAAACTTTTCAAACGCTTTTAGAACTATTTCTTTTGACTTTTCAAAACTATACTCTTCCTCTTTTTTTTCTAAAGGAGCATATCTATCATAATCATAAAGTTG
>Ga0193951_1001010_pt1 | contig 12562 bp, 3 predicted proteins | sample BB_2_MG_FD_140370 | JGI IMG/M metagenome (GOLD analysis project Ga0193951, IMG submission 140370) | Microbial mat bacterial communities from the Broadkill River, Lewes, Delaware, United States - BB_2_MG | ecosystem: Environmental > Aquatic > Freshwater > River > Microbial mats | place: USA... | reverse complement strand
TTACTGTAACGCTGTAATTTCCAGTTTCTGTTATTGTAATAGATCGGGTTGTTTCGCCTGTACTCCATAGGTACGAAACAAAGTCGCCAGCGTCGATAGTAAATTTGGCTGTTCTAATTTCTCTATCGTCACCCAACGATAATTCTGGAAAACCGAATGTATTTATCTTTTGTGTTGTACTATTGTTACTATTATCGTAGTCGGTTGGAAGTTTTGTCTCTATAGAAATAGAGTATTCCTTAATGGCTGATAAATCGGCTTGTTTAAGTAGTGTAAATTGTTGTTTGCCGTTTGATAATAAATCGGCTTCTAATTTTATCTGTTCGGTAGTAATAACTCCGTCGATATTAATATCGATGTCGATAATTTTTCCGGCTAATAGCTTTGAGTTTCCTTTGTTCTCAATTTCAATAATAATAGGTTCGTTATTTGCATGCGAACAGTTGCTTTTTGGCGATAATATTGAAGGAATTAAGTCGACAGTTAAGAACTCAATCTCGATATTTGCTGTAGCCGAACAGATGTTATTGTCGGTTAAAACAACGCTATATTGACCTGTTTTTGAAGCTGTATAAGTTTGGTTTGTTGATCCGTCTTGCCACAAATACGATTGGTGAACACCTGGGTCTAAAACATAAGGAAAGTTATCGGTAACAATTTTATCGGAACCAAAGGAAGCTGTTGGATACCCAAAAATAACTATATCTTCTGTTTTTGTATCATTTTGTGGTTTATTGTCAACCTTATCTTTTAGTTTTGTTGTTATCGATAATGTTGATAAGTTGTCTTCAATAAATACTGAATTATTTGAAGTATGACTTATTTTTTGGTTAGGAAGCAAATCTTCTTGCAGTACAATTTCTTCTTGGGTAAGAGCATTGCCTTTAAAATTGTAGTCAATAGAAATTGTTTTTCCTTTTTCGATAATAACCGATCCACTATTTATTATTTCTATAGCTATATTTTCGGGAGCCGTTGTTTCGCATTTACTTGCTGGTGCAATAATGTTGTCTGGTTTAATGTCAGAATAAATAAGATTAACATAAACCGAATCTGTAGTAGGACAGTTGTTGTTATCGAAAACAGTAATATAGTGCCATCCAATTTTATCGGTGTTTATAACTTGTGTATTGCCACCTGGCACCCACTGATAAGCTGTCCATCCTGTTCTTGCATCTAATGTTGTTGTAGTTCCAGCAATAGTAATTTTTTCTACCCCAAATTCGTAAGGAGTATAACCAAAGGCTTTAAAATTGTGATCGTAAGAATCGTTTGATGAATCTTCGTCTCTAAATTTTGCCTTCGCTGTAAATCCTAAATATTTGTCGGCAGGGTCGGTCGATAAATCCAAGGTCTTATTAAATGTATATTCTAAAGTTTGTGAAGGTGCAAGGCTTTCGGTAAGTGTAAAAGTTTCGTAATAGTAGCTATCTGTTGTAGTAGGTTTTATTCCAACAGTAATCTCTTCGCCCGATTTAAAGGTTTCGTTACCAACATTTGCAATTTCAATTACAATTTGTTCGTTTTTTGAGAATCCGCACGACGTAACAGGCGAAATGACTTTGCTAAAGCCAATATCTCTTTTCAGGTCGGTAATAGTTATTTCGTCGGTAATAGAACATCCGTTTCTGGTAGCTGTAACTTTGTATGTTCCGCCGCTTGTTACTTTAAATGATGTACCAGTAATAGCTGTATTATCGTTCCAGAAATAAGTTTGGTCGGCAGGTAAATTATTGCCAACAGTAAGAGTAACTGTATCTGGTAAAGCAGTGCTAAAATCGGCTCCAAGATCTACTACAGCTTTAGCTATCGTAATATTCTTTTCTACGGTATTATTGTTTTCGTTATTATAAAAGCCAATCTCTGGATTACTTGTTGTAGATACTTTAATATTGTATTGTCCATCGGTTGATAAATCTACTTTTTTAGAAAAAGTAAACGATTTTTCTTGATTTATTGCTAATGGTATATCAAGTATAAACTCCTCGGTTGAAATATTCGTGTTGTTTACCTCTAGTGAGAAATTAAAAACGTGTCCTGTTTTTATTTCCATAAACCAATTGTTGATAAAACTTACAGTTATCTCTTCGTTATCGGATAGATTACATTGTGAGTTAGCTTCCGATATTTGAGTTAGTTTTATTGTTTTTGGAGCATCGAATACTTTAAAATCGTCAACCGAAAAGCCTTCTAAACCATTTGGGTTTTTAATACTTTTAAAAGTAAGACTGAATTTTATACAATCAACATTTAGGACTTCGGCAGGTAAAAAATGTCTTACAGTAATATAGTCGTCTGTTTGACCTGCAAAACCATCGCATTTAGTGATGTCTAAATAATTGCCAGAATACCAATTCCAATAGCTGTCGTAGTCTTCGGTATTTTGTATTGGAATCCATGTTGTTCCATTATCGGTAGAGTATGATAGTGTTAATCCGGCTTCTTCTTTTAATGTTTGTTTCCAGATTTTAAATTCTATGGTTGGTTTTTGTAAACCAGTAAGATTAAAGCAAGGCGATTCAATATTCTCTTCGGTTAATTCAGAAGAGTATGCTCCGGCAGGATTTGTTATTAAAGCATTAGCTCCGGTTGCTGCTTTGTTAATTTTGTATCCCATAGGAATAGCCTTTAACCAAAGTGGATTATCTTCTTTGGTTAACCAAAAGCATGTTGCTTCTTCAAAAGAGGTAGAGTATGGCGGAGTGACTGTTGGTTGTATTAGTAGTTTTTTTGATAAAGTGTTGTTTGTTAAATCTTGGTCGCCGTCTAAAATAATTTCGGCTACAATTTTATTATACAAAAATGGAGTCGATAAATCTATTCTTGTTTTTAGTTCTATTACAGCAATTTCTGATGGTAGAATTTCTTTTCCAATTTCCTCTTCAATAAAATTTACACCATCTAACGAGAATTTGATTTTTGCATTTATAGGCGACTTAACAGAGGCAAAGTTTTTAATCTCTATCTGTATAGGCTCTTCTTTTGTATTACCACAGCCAGAAAAAGGATTTTTTATAGATAAAATTCCAAGATCTTTAACAAGATACTCACCAGTGAAAGCAAAATCATCGATATTCCATCCCGAAAACTCTTCGCGAGTAGGTCCAACAGTAAATCGAACTTTAATATCGGCTTTCTTGTCGGCTATTTTCGAAATATCAAAATCTTCATAGCGCCATTTATCGTCTGATTCGGAGTCGCCACTGTACCATATTGTTTGCCATTTTATTCCTTTGTCGTTACTAATATCAATAGTTGCAGTATCTCTTTGTCCAATATTTGTGTATCTGTAAAAATTTATATGAACATTTTTATAATATGTTAAATCAACAATTGGTGATTCGGCAACGTAACCATTTCGTGGTAACCCCGCCTCGTATGAACCTGGGGTTAATCCCAATCCAGTAATATCGGTACCTAAAATATAATCGTAGCTATTGGCAAATAAAGGATTGGCATTTCCTTTATTTGCTCTTAAACCTGTTGGAATTTCTCGTTGCCATTCCGATGAAGTTTGGTTTAAATTCCACCCTTTATCAGTTTCGAAATCATCGAAGAATACTGATGTTTGTATTTGTTTATTAACATTATATGTTAAATCGCTTGCTGGGTAAGTTTTTAAATTTGATGTTAAATCGTTTTGTTTTAACGAAAAACCAACCAGATTTGAAGGTGTTGCATCTTTTTTTACTTTTACTGTTACCCATAGGTAATTTACACCAGTTAGAAGTTGCTGATTGACATTTAAAAACTCTACTTTATTTCCATTTATTACACCTGGAATTGCAATTTTGGTTGATGCAGAGAAGTTATCATCGGCTGCATAGTACAAAAATATTTCGTTTGGTTCTAAATCGTTAATGTCTGTGCATTCACTAGTAAGAGCTATTTTGTCGATAATGGCTTGGTTTGTATTACCAGCAACATTAATTGTGAATTTTGAAATGGGTGTTTTACTAGCACCTGTTCGTATATTAGTGTTGTCAAATTCATTGATGGTTATCTCTTTTATTTCTCTTTCAATTATAGCCGTTTCGACAACTAAAACAGAGTCTATACATACACCATTTCCAGAATTATTCGTTCCTTCAAAAGCAACATAACAATTTGTAGAATAGCTTTGGCTGATATCAATATCTAAAGGTATTGTTACTTGTTCCCATTCTTCTACGTTGTTCGTAACAGAACGTATTTCTGTCCAAGTTCCATTTTTTCCGTTCTTAAAGAATACCTTTAGTTTGTCGTTTTTACCTGTTGGTAAAAATATTGCCTGAGCATGCCAAAATCGCAACTCTGGTTTTTTTGCATACTCTAAATTAATAGGTGCAGTTATTAATTTTGTTGCCCAGCTATTTTCTTCGTTTATCTTAAAAATAGCATTTAGTGCACCCTGTTTTGCATGGGGTGGTGTTCCTCCGTTTTGTGCACTTCCCATTTGGTATCCCCCATCTTGGTATTTCCAATCCGAGGTTCCTTCTACGTAATTATTTTGCCATCCGTCTGGCAACCCAATTTTTTCGAAATTCTCTTGCAGGTAGATGTACTTAATAGCGTTTTGTTCGCTGCTATTTTCCTGTGAATATCCTCTTGATATTATTGACGATATAAATACAATAGAAACAAATAAGTATTTGTAGCTCATAATTTGAAAGATTTAGTGGAAAAAAGACTGTAGTTGTATTTCACTGGCAAAGATTTAATTTTTTTTGGAAAATGAATGGCTATTTGTCAAAATAAGAGTGTGAATGTTGTTATAAAGTGTAAATTTTTTCTCGTTTTATTATATCTTTCGGCATTCCATGTAATTTCTGAATATTATGAGAGTAAGTAAAAGCGTTTTAGTTAAGCTAATTCTGATTTGTTATTTATTAATAGATTTTGTTAATGTCTATTCGCAAACTGATACTAAATTTTGGTTTGCAGCGCCTTATATTACCCGAAATCATGGAGCACCTGGAGGGTTGCCCATGAATATGAATATTACAGCTTGTGTAGCTGATACAAAAGTTACCATATCTTTTCCAGCAATTAATAGTATTGCACCAAGAGAGTATTTTCTTGCAGCAGGCGAGTTTTTATCTGTTGACCTAAATGCCGAGTTTGGTCAAGATATTGTTGAAAACTCTTTTAGTAAAGATAATGGAGGGATGCTTATTGAATCAGATAATGCCATAACAGCGTATTATCAGATTGATAATAAGTGGAATCGTGATATTTTCACTCTCAAAGGGAAAAATTCATTAGGTAGCGACTTTATTATTCCAGCTCAAAATATTTACGAAACATGGAGTGGTCATAATGCTTACTCTGGATTTTGTATTGTGGCAACAGAAGACAATACAACAGTTACAATTACTCCAACATCAGATATTCAGGGTAATCATCAAGCTAATGTTACTTTTACAGTAAATTTACAACAAGGTGAGGTTTACACTGCTCAATCGGTTGATTTTAGTGTTGGAGGAAGGCTTGGTGGTTCAACAGTAAAGAGCGATAAGCCTGTAACAATAACAATATATGATGACTCTGTCCATGCTCCAGGAGGATGTGGGGATATGTATGGTGATCAGCTAATTCCTATTCCTGTTACAGGATATGAATATATTGTTATGCGAGGTTTGTTAGGTTCTGTCACTAAGGTTCCACCATTAGATAATGTATTAACCGAAGGTTATGCGCAAGAATATATTTTTATTTATCAAACAGTAGGTTATTCAACTATTACAATAACCACAAGTGATGGTGTTACCACTTTGCCTGCCAAAGCAAAAAAGGAGTGTATTAGAGTTCCTGTCGATCATTTATTTTTACATATAAAATCAAGCGATCCTATTTACGTGTTTCACTGGACAGGTTTTGGTTGCGAGATTGGTGGTGCTGTTTTACCAACAATTGATGGTTGTACCGGATCGTCTTCTGTTTGTTTTACACGTTCCAGTTTAGATCCAATGTTTATGAATATTATGGCTAAGGGAAAAGCATATAAAGGTTTTGTGATTCAGTATGCCGATGGTTCGGAGTGGCCAATACCCGAAAGTTATTTTGAGCCAATAATTGGTGCCGACTGGTGGATTCTTAAAAAGGATAAAAAAGAATATCTTAATTCTACAGGAGGAGGTATACCACGCGGTGAACCTGTTACTATTATAAATAATCGCGATGTATTTCACTTAGGCGTAATTAATGGAACAACTAGTTCAGGTTGTAAGTATGGCTATTTTTCTGATTATGGTGAAACCAAAACAAAGGTTGATGTTAACACATATAACTCTGGATCTATAGGTTATTTATGTACTGATAATCCTGTTCAGCTGCTTATTTCTGGGGGAACAACCTTTACATGGAGTTCGCCTATAAACCCCGCAAATATTGCATATTTATCAAACCCTTATATTGCAAATCCTGTTCTTAATCCTCCTACCGAAGGAACTTATTCTTATGATTGTAATGTAACTCGTCCATGTAAGGCTGACACTTTATTGAAAGTAAACATTCATATTTTTAATCCTACTAAATCAAAGTTTGATATTGAATCGAATACTGTATGTGCACCAAATAGTATAAAGTTTACTAATCTATCGGATAATGTACTGGAGTATAGATGGGATTTTGAGTCTAATGGAGTCATTGATAAACGTGATGATATCAATTTTGAATATACTTATGTTAATAATACTAATGCGCCTATTCCTTATAAAGTGACGTTAACAACAATCAGTCCAAAGGGTTGTACTGATCAATATGATAGAACAGTTGTTGTTTATCCACAGATAAAGGCCGATTTTGATGCCGATGTTTTCGGAGGATGTAATCCTGTTAAAGTTAAATTCACTGACAAATCAACTGGCAACACCGATCCGAATAATTATATATGGACATTTGGTGATGGTGCTTCATCTTTAGCTTTGTCGCCCGAACATTTGTTTACAAATGTTGTTCCTCGTGATACCATTTATAAGGTAAAACTTATTACCGAGTCACCATATCACTGTCTTGATAGTTCTAAAGCAGAAGTTACTGTACGATCGTATATCGATGCCGAATATACTTTAGACCAAAATAAAGGATGTGCCCCTTTTAATATGAATATTCATAATGTTAGCAAGGGCGATGTTAAAACTATTGAATGGAATTACGATGATGGTACACCTCTATCAAATAACTCGGCTGCTAATTATAGCTATCTATACAATAATGTAACACCAAATCCAATAAACCATAATGTGAGGTTGGTTGCTGGAAATACTGCAGGATGTACCGATACAGCTTTTCATCAGATTACAGTTTATCCTGAAGTTAAATCGGAATTTGTTATTGAAAAAACTGAAGGATGTGATTCTCTAAAAGTGAATTTTACAAATAATTCGTTTGGATATGATTTATCGTATATATGGGATTTTGGCGACAAAGGCACATCTGCTTCTACCGATAAAACTTTATCGCACATTTATACAAATAAAGATCCTTTAAATCAGAAAGTTTATAATGCCTCTTTAACAGTTACATCAACTATAGGATCTTGCGTTTCAAAAAGTCAACAAGATGTGACTATATATAAATATGTAAAGTCCGATTTCTCGATACCTACAGGATTAAATTGTTCTCCTCATTCTGCAGAGATATTTAATAACTCAATTGGTGGCGATCAGTTTGATTGGAATTTTGGAGATGCCACTGTTCCCGAAACACACAATATAAAAAGCGATTTTACCCATATATTCGAAAATACAGATATTGACAATGTAAAGGAGTATACAGTAAGACTTATTGCGTCAAATAGTGGACAATGTAAAGACACCGTAAAACGAGTTGTGAAAATATTACCATCGGTAAAAGCTGATTATGATGTTAATATAACTTCTAATTGTGCTCCAGCTCTTGTTGAAATAACAGACAAGACTATTGGTGGTTCGTTAACAAATATGTGGGATTTTGGTGATGGTCAAACTTTATCTTCGTTAGATAAAAGTATTAGTCACTCGTACGCTAATCGTACCGATGCAGATATTACATATAAGTTAAAATTTACTGCAAAGAATCCTTTTGGATGTTCTGATTCAAAAGATTTTGATATTGTTGTAAATCCTCAAGTTGATGCCAGCTTTACTTTTCAGAAAAATAATGTATGTACACCGTTACCTATTACAGTAACTAATAATTCGTTAAATGGTAACAACTTTTCGTGGGATATGGGAGACGGAAGTGGCAATATTACTACTACAGATAAGAATAATTTCGATTACACTTATAATAACTTAGCCAAAGATGATATTAAGACTTATAATATTGTTATGAATGCAACCGATACTAGAACAGGCTGCACCGACAATTATACTTCGACAATATCTGTTTATCCTTTGCTTGTATCCGATTTTACTGTAGATAAGCAGGAGGGATGTAATCCTGTTGATGTTACTTTCACAAATAAATCTTCGGGATTAGGTTTTTATCAATGGGATTTTGGAGATCTGTCATCAAGCGATCAAGTAAACCCTACACATACATATACAAATTTTGAAAGTGCTGATGCTGTATATAATGTAACTCTAAAGACTATAAATCCTTTGGGTTGTTCTGCTATAACATCAAAACAAATTACTGTTTACCCTCATGTAAAATCTAATTTCGACGTTAATATTTCGGCAGGATGTACACCATTGGAGATTGAATTTAAAAACTATTCAAAGGGAAATGTTTCTAATATTTGGTCGCTAGGCGATGGAACAACCTCTAGTAATATAGTTCCTGTGAATAATATTTATATTAATGACGACAACGCTGAGCCTCTTGAAAACAAAGAGTATCAAATTGATTTGACTGTTGAGAATAGTCATGGATGTAAAGATGTATATTCAAAAAAAGTAACTGTTTATCCTCGAACAAAACCCGATTTTAATTATAATAGTTCGGGCTGTCATCCGTTAACTGTACAATTCGAAAATATTACAGTTAAAGATTTGCACACATCTTATAATTGGAAATTTAGCGATGGCTCGAAAAGTTATATGGTTAACCCAGAGAAAGAATTTTTGAATTTTGACACATCAACAAATAAGGAATTTTCTATTAAGTTAATTTCCGAATCGCAGAATGGTTGTCGTGATTCTATTCAAAAGCAGCTTGTAGTGTATCCTAAGCCGCTGGCCAAAATGGACATTTCTGATATTATTAGCTGTAGTCCACTGGTAACAACTTTTGTTAATCAGAGTAAAGGTGCTGATTTAAATTATACTTGGGATTTAAAAGATGGTAGTGTAATTACTACATCTTCTTCAGCTCCTTTTACTCATTCGTTTGAAAATATTTCAGATGTAACAAAAACTTTTAACGTTGAATTAATGGTAGAGAGTCAGTTTGGCTGTAAAGATGTTGTTGCCGATAATATTTTTGTCTATCCAAATCCTGTGGCCGACTTTAGTATGCAAATGGAAGGTTGTAGTCCTGTTGAGACAGAATTTGAAAACTTGTCAAATGTTGTAGCTTATCGTTATTTATGGAATTTTGACGACGGTACAACTTCAGTAGTAGATGAACCAAAACATAGATTCGATAATATTTCTGGAACTGATAAAATATATAATGTTTCCTTAACAACAACATCAAAATTTAATTGCACAAACACAATAACAAAACCTATTAATGTTTATGCAACACCTGTTGCTGAGTTTACTGTTAAAGAAGTTTCTAAAGAATTTCCTAATAGTACTTTCGATATGGTGAATCTTACAACCCAAGGTAATTGGAATTATGTTTGGAATTTTGGAGATAATAATAAGTTGTTTACTGATGATCTGCAGTTTACTTATACATATAAGCAATGGGCTCCAAATACTCAGTCTAATATTTATAATATCTCTCTTGAGGCGGCAAATACTGTTCATCCAGAATGTCGTAGTATGGCTTTGCATCAGGTTATTTTAAAACCACCGTTGCCAATAATTAAGATATTAAACCAAAAACCTTCGGGATGCGCTCCATATACTGTCGATTTTACTATAGAGCATAAATGGGCAAATAGCTACGAATGGGATTTTGGCGATGGACATATATCAACTGATATAGAACCTTCTCATGTTTTCGAAGAGCCAGGTGTTTATTTTGTTCGTTTAACACTTACTGGTGATGGTGGAAAATCAACAGATTTTGTTACTGTTACAGTTTATAATGTACCTGTTGTCGATTTTGATGTTGCTCCAAATTATGTTATGTTACCAGATGAGCCTGTTAAGTATTATAATAAATCGTCTTTTGGCGACAGCTATTTATGGCAATTTGGCGATGGAAAGACTTCTGCTTTGCTTAATCCTACTCATCAATACACGCAAGTGGGTGTATATGATATTGAATTAGCTGTTACTAATAAATATGGATGTTCAAACTCTTTCGTTAAACCTAAAGCTGTTGAAGTTGTAGGAGAGGGGGATATTAAATTTCCTAACTCTTTTATTCCAGATAAAAATGGCCCTAATGGAGGGTATTATAGTGCTACAGATTATAGGAATAGCGTTTTCCATCCAGTTTCGTATGGGGTTAAAACTTATAATTTAGTTGTGTATAATCGTAATGGAGAAATGGTTTTTCAAACAAGCGATATTAGCATTGGTTGGGATGGATATCTTAATGGTAAGATGTGTTCGCAAGGTGTTTATGTTTGGAGAGTTAAAGGGTCGTTTAATAACGATAAGAAATTCGAGTTCTTTGGCGACATATTATTAATACGATAAGCTATGACAAAATATATTACTGCATTACTACTGTTATTCTCTGTTATTGTTGCGAAAGGTCAGGATACCCATTTTTCGCAATACTATGCAAACCCATTATATTTGGCTCCTTCGATGGCTGGATCATCAGGTAAGTCAAGAGTTGCATTGCAATTTCGCGATCAATGGCCAAGTATTCCTGGTAAGTTTGTTGCATATGCGTTTGGTGCCGATCACTATTTTAATAAATTTAAAAGTGGTTTAGGTATGCAATTTGTTCAGGAAACAGCTGGTTCGACTCAGTTTTCTAATACACAAGTAGCCTTTAGTTACGCTTTTATTACAAAAATCAACTATAAATGGACTTTCAGACCAGGCTTAGGAGTATATTATTTTCAAAGGTCATTTGATGTTAATAGTATGGTTTTTGGTGATCAATTATACGGTGACGATAATACTCAATCGATATCAATAGGTAGTTTTCAGCAAATTAAAAATGTCGATCTCCAAGCATCTTTAATGGTTAATAATGATGATATGTGGTTTGGTATTAAATTAGACCACTTGGCTAAACCAAAAGTGTCGTTTGTTCAATCTGATTATCGTATGAATATAAGATATTCTGTTTTTGCTGGATACCGATATGCTTTCAAAGATCCATATAAAGGTAGATATAAGCATAGTATTTCTTTTGTAGGCAACTATTATTTACAAGGAGAAGCTGATCAGTTAGATATTGGTGTGTCTTGGTTATATAAGCGTTTTTTAGCTGGTTTTTGGTATAGAGGATTACCATCGTTTAAACAAAATGCAATTAGCGATGCGATAATTATAATGGCAGGTTTTCAGTTTAATAATTTTGCTTTGGGTTATAGTTACGATCTTACTATATCTAAACTTGGACCTGCAACAGGAGGAGCTCATGAATTAGCTGTTACATATTCGTTTGCAGTAAAAGAACGAAAAAAAGTAATTTGTGTGCCTTGTTCTACTTTTTAAAAGTATATGATATAAGTGAATGATATTTAGATGTATCGTTTCATAAGAATGAAAAATTAAGTTAAAATAAAAGCTCGGCTATTTAGCCGAGCTTTTATTTTTATAATATTAAATTATTACTTACATAAATTCTTCATAATAGAAAAAGCTTCCTCAACATTTTCTTCTTTTACAATTAAAGTAACCTCTTGTCCAGTAGATATTATTTCTACTACGTTAATACCATAGTCGGCAACGCGTTTAAACATAAAGTAATACAAACCAGGAGTTGTTAAGTTTGTTTTTGGAAGTTTAACAGTTACCGAGGCTAAATTTGAAGTAGTGGAAACAAGATTCTCTTTTTCAAAAACTTCTTGAACATCTTGTTCTAATACACTACTAAGAACAAGAGTTGTCTCTGTTACACCATGACAAACTGTGAAAAAGAAATTTCCTTTCTTACTCACTTTGTCAAGTAGTAGTCTTCTACATTGAATAAGTGACTCCGAATTTGTAAATGTAAAATCCGACAAATTTGAACGTACGGTAATGTCGCCAATATTTTCGACAACGAAAGATATCTTTTTGCTTAATCGTTCGCCTAAAGTAATAGGTAATCGGTTTAAAGCCATAACAACAGCACCAAGCTTGACTTCTTTTTTGAGCTCTTTCTCAATTTCTGGCAAGAATTTACGCGCCAGAGCCGAAATATTAATAAGCCCTTCTACCAAAGCCTCCTCAACAAAAGGAGTGCGCTTAACCAATCTTTCAACAACTTCAGGAATTGTTCTCATAACCTGTTATATTTACAACATTAGATATTAGTCTAAAACAATTTGCATTTGTTTGTAAACTGTATTAGCCACTCAAATTTTTCGCAC
>Ga0193951_1001008_pt1 | contig 12562 bp, 8 predicted proteins | sample BB_2_MG_FD_140370 | JGI IMG/M metagenome (GOLD analysis project Ga0193951, IMG submission 140370) | Microbial mat bacterial communities from the Broadkill River, Lewes, Delaware, United States - BB_2_MG | ecosystem: Environmental > Aquatic > Freshwater > River > Microbial mats | place: USA... | reverse complement strand
CTGCTTCTGCTTGATCCGCTACTTCTGGAACTCGATCCGCTTGAGCTGCTCGAACTTCTTGAGCTACTGCCAGAGTAAGAGCTTCTTGAACCACTACTGCTGCTACTTGATCTGCTTGGTGTGTAGCTGCTTCTGCTCGAGCTGCCGCTTGATGAGCGCGATGAAGAGCCGCTGTTGTAGTTTCTGCTTTTATTGGTATTGCTTGAATTACCAGAATAGCTTCTGCTGCTAGAGCTTCTACTTGTGCTAGTGCGGTTGGTGTTTCTTGAATTCGAAGGCCTACTGTAATTAGATCTTCTGTTGTAATTGCTTCTGCTCGAACTGCTTCTTGTGTTGGAGTAACTAGGGGTGTAGCTCCTTCGGGTTGTACGGGTGGCATTAGTATTTGATGAGCCAGTTCGTGTATTCGCGTTGGTGTTAACAGCCTTTTGTTGTCTGTTTTTATCAACTTGTGGATTAGGAACTCGTGTATAAGTTCTGCCCGTTTTGGTATCTGTAACAGTGCGTCTACCACTTGGGTTGTAGTCTACTTTTGTGGTTTCGTTACTGTAAGTTTGCCTACTGCTTGGGTGCGTGGTTTCAGTTGTTCTTATTGTTGCTGAATTTGTATTGCTTCTTGATGTCCGGCTACCAGAAAAGCTAGAGCTATGATTTGGTCGTATTGATGTTGAACTACCTGGTTTTGGTCGGTATACGCGTTTTTGAGCTACGGTTCCAGTGCCTCCTCCTCCGGGGTAGTAGCCACCACCAGGATAATATCCACCACCAGGGTAGTATCCGCCACCATGGTAATGATGGTGATGACCGTAGTAAGGTCCACACCAAGGATTGTACCACGGGTTATACCATGGGTCGTAAAATCCATACGAAGGATAACCCCAGCCATAATTCATTGAAATGCCCCATCTCCAAGGGTTATTATAGCCTGCACCATACATGTAGTTGTTGTACCATGGATTAGTCCATGTTGGAAAGGCATAGGCGTAATTACCATCTACATAAACATTCCAATCGTAGTTGTTGAAATACACCATGTCGGTATAAAGCGGGGACCAGTATGGGATACCATTAAATGGGCCATGAAAACGAACTAAGCGTTCTGCGTAGTCTTGATCCATATGTGATCCTTCAAAGCCATCAACCCAATAGCCTGTTTCTTCATTGTAATACAATAATGAATCCATTTCGGCAATCGAATCATTTTCTATTAAGCCTAAATAGTCAGATTGAATTTGTGAAAAATTTCGGTTGTCCTGAGATGCTACTTCAGACTGTTGATACTCATTTTGCAGTTGATTTAACTCTTTATTATTCTCCCGTTTAGTTTGGTTGTCTTGGCTGATAGGGGCGTACTTATCAGCTACAACCATAGGTTTGCTTTTGGGGTTGCGATAGATATCGTCCTCATAATAGCTATTGTCTGCCCATTGAGTCGAACTACATCCGCTTAATAATAGCAGAATAATCATACTGAGTAAAGTATACGTTTTCATCATTAGTCCTCCAGAATTACATCAATTAATTACGGTGATTAATATGCAAAAAGCGTACCGTAACATTAAAAAATGTAAAATATATTAAAATTGTTGATAATCTTTAGTGTTTTAGCACTTTCCTTTCCTATTCGGGCACAATATTAGAAAATCAGCTGTTTCAGCCTAATGTATTGGCTTAATTTTTGTTATTTTTGTGCCTCTTATTACGAAGTTGATTTAATATTAAGGATAAAAAAATGGCAAAAGTTTTAACGCCTAGGAGTGAAAGTTATTCACAATGGTACAATGACCTTGTGCAAAAAGCAGAATTGGCTGAAAATTCAGCAGTACGCGGATGTATGGTAATTAGGCCTTACGGCTATGCTATATGGGAGAAGATGCAAAGTGTTTTAGATCGTATGTTTAAAGATACAGGACACGAGAATGCGTATTTTCCACTTTTCATTCCCAAATCTTTCTTTAGTAAAGAGGCTGATCACGTTGAAGGTTTTGCAAAGGAATGTGCTGTAGTAACGCATTACCGGTTAAAAAATAATCCTGATGGCGATGGCGTAGTTGTGGATCCAGATGCTAAGTTAGAAGAGGAACTCATTGTACGTCCAACCTCTGAAACAATAATATGGCATACCTATAAAAATTGGATACAATCGTATCGCGATTTACCTATCAAGTGTAATCAGTGGGCTAATGTGGTACGTTGGGAAATGCGTACACGCTTATTTTTGCGTACGGCCGAATTTTTGTGGCAAGAGGGACATACAGCCCACGCAACTAGGCAAGAGGCCATTGAGGAAACAGAGACAATGATTAATGTATATGGTAAGTTTGCTGAGCAGTTTATGGCTATGCCTGTAGTTAAGGGACTTAAGTCAGCTAATGAGCGTTTTGCTGGTGCCTTAGAAACATATACTATTGAAGCTTTAATGCAAGATGGTAAGGCGCTTCAGTCGGGTACCTCGCATTTCTTGGGGCAAAACTTTGCCAAAGCTTTTGATGTGAAATTCACCAATAACGAAGGTAAAGAAGAATTGGTTTGGGCTACCTCATGGGGCGTTTCTACTCGCTTGATGGGTGCTTTAATAATGGCTCATTCTGATGATCATGGTTTAGTTTTACCTCCTAAGTTGGCACCAATTCAAGTAGCGATTGTACCGATCTATCGTAAGCCTGAGGAGTTAGAAAAGATAACGGAAGTGGTAAATGGCATTACTGCTAAGTTAAGAGATAAAGGCATAGAGGTTAAATTTGATAATAACGATAAGAAGAAGCCAGGCTGGAAATTTGCAGAGTATGAACTAAAGGGTGTTCCTGTACGTTTGGCTGTTGGTCCTCGCGATTTGGAGAACGGAACGGTTGAGGTGGCACGTCGTGATACTTTAAGTAAAGAGGTGGTTGCCTTGGATGGCATCGACCAACATATTATTCAGCTTTTGGATGATATTCAAGAAAATATCTATAAAAAGGCCGTTGACTTTAGAACGAAAAGCACTGTGTCGGTAGATACTTACGATGAGTTTAAGAAGCGCCTTGAAGAAGGTGGTTTTATTATGGCACATTGGGACGGTACGCCTGAAACGGAACAGCGAATCAAAGAGGAAACAAAAGCAACCATTCGTTGTATTCCTTTAGATCAGCCGGAAGAACAAGGTGTTTGCATGGTGACTGGTCAACCATCTAATAAGCGTGTGATGTTCGCACGAGCCTATTAAGAAAAAATTATTTTGAACAAGAGAATAGGGAGACCATGATAAAGGTTTCCCTTTTTTTGGTTTTAAAAGTATAAATTTATCATCCAGATAATAAAAAGACACCTATGGAGCAACTGGATATAAAGAGTGGTATTGTTGATTTATTACAGACAAAAGCTGTGGTAAAACAAGACGTATTTGAATCGACTAAAAAGTGCTTTGATATTCTTAAGGAAGTACTAAATAGTATTGAAAGGGAATACAATACGCAACTGGGTGAAGATGATCAACGTATTCATATGTTATTTGAAGATAAAGGAGAATTTGTTTCTTTATTGAAAGTTGCTGGTGATATGCTTGTCTTTCATATGCATACCAATACCTTTGAATTCGACCGCGATCACGAAATTTGGAAGAATGAGTATGTGAACAAGGATTTGGCAAATTCTTATTGCGGAGTTGTAAATATCTATAATTTCTTACATGATTCCTTTAGGTATAACCGAGAGAATGATGCTGGTTATCTAATTGCTAGGGTTTTTATTAATCGCGAAGGTCACTATTTTGTTGAAGGAAAACGACAAAAGGGAACTGGAATTAATCATTTTGGCACCTCAGAGATAACAAAAACCAACTGGCAAAAAATTGTAGAAACGGCTATTCTTTATGCCTTGGAATTTGATTTGCTTGTTCCGCCTTACGACGATGTTAAGATTATTTCAATGATGCAAATGAATGGTGAGATTATGAGTTCGAGAATGCAAACCGGAAAACGAATGGGGTTTGTATACAAAGCAGATGATGTAAAACAATAATATAGAATATAATGAAACAGGTTTTAGATAGATTTTTGAAGTATGTAGTGGTGGATACTCAATCTGATACTGATACTGGATTGACGCCGTCTACACCAGGTCAGATGACTTTTGCTCAAAATTTAGCTGACGAACTAAGGGCAATTGGTCTGGACGAGGTTAGTGTTGATGAAAATGGTTATGTCATGGCTTCGGTGCCGTCGACAGTTGACCATGACGTGCCTGTTGTAGGTTTTGTAGCGCATATGGATACTAGCCCAGATTTTTCGGGTAAACATGTTAAACCCCGTGTGATAAGTCAATATGGTGGTGGAGATGTGATATTAAATGAGGCTGAAAATATCGTATTAACGGTTTCTGACTTTCCTGAAGTGGAGCAATACAAGGGACAAGACCTTGTTGTAACTGATGGGACAACATTGTTGGGCGCTGATGATAAAGCTGGTGTTGCAGAGATTGTAACGGCCGCCGAATATCTTATTAATCACCCTGAGATTAAACATGGTAAAATTCGCATCGGCTTCACGCCTGATGAGGAAATTGGTGCTGGTGCTGATCATTTTGATGTAGAGAAGTTTGGTGCCGAATTTGCTTATACCCTGGATGGATCGGAGATTGGAGAATTGGAGTACGAGAACTTTAATGCAGCAGGAGCTAAAGTGACCATTAATGGGCGTATGGTACATCCGGGTTATGCCAAACATAAAATGCGAAATTCAACGCGTATTGCTAATCAGTTGATAACAATGCTTCCGCGTCATGAAACACCTGAGCACACCGATGGCTATGAAGGGTTTTACCACTTGATGTCCTTAAACGGAGATGTGGAAAAAACCGAAATGGTATTTATTATTCGTGATTTTAAGCGTGACCGTTTTGAAGATCGTAAAAAGGAAATGGAGCACCTTATTCGTAAAATTAATGCTGAATATGGTGAAGGTACAGCTAGTGTTGAGATAAAGGATCAGTACTACAATATGCGCGAGAAAGTGGAGCCTGTAATGTACGTCGTTGATTTTGCTAAACAAGCTATGGAAGAAGTGGGTGTGAAGCCAATTGTGAAGCCAATACGGGGAGGTACAGATGGTTCACGACTTTCGTATATGGGCTTGCCTTGTCCTAATATTTTTGCCGGAGGACATAATTTCCACGGACGTTTTGAGTTTGTTCCTGTTCAGAGCATGGAAAAAGCAGTAGAGGTCATTCTTAAAATATCGGAATTAGTTGCAAAAAAATAAATTTACGTTGAACATCGTTCAGTAATCTTTGTTTGAATGTTGATTTGAATTTTTAAACGAGAATAAGTTTAACATTATAAAAATAAAATTATGGCTGTATTAGTCGGAAAACAAGCTCCTGCATTTAGCGCAAGCGCTGTTGTAAATGGTGGTGAAATTGTAGAGAACTTCTCTTTAGAGCAGTATAAAGGAAAAAAATATGTCATCTTATATTTTTATCCAGCTGATTTTACGTTTGTTTGCCCAACAGAAATTATTGCTTTCCAAGACAAAATGAAAGAATTTGAGAGCCGCAACGTTGAGGTTGTTGGTGTTTCTGTTGATTCTGAGTTTTCGCACTGGAAATGGTTACAAACTGAACCTAAAGATGGTGGTATCAAGGGTGTTAAATACCCATTAGTTGCAGATAATAGCAAAACTATTTCTGAGAATTATGATGTGTTAGCTGGTGAGTACGATTATAATGAAGAAGGTCAAATCGTATTTAAAGGTACGCCTATGGCTTACCGTGGTTTGTTCTTAATTGACAAAGAAGGTCTTGTTCGTCATCAGGTTGTAAATGATATGCCTCTAGGGCGTAGCGTTGATGAGGCGATTCGTATTGTTGATGCACTACAATTCTTTGAAGAAAATGGTGAAGTTTGTCCTGCTGACTGGCACAAAGGCGACAAAGGTTTAACTGCTACTCAAGATGGTATTGCAGATTATCTAGGGAGCAAATAAGCATCCGCTGTAAATAATATTTTAGAAAGCACTTCCACATAGGAGGTGCTTTTTTGTTGATTATTATCATCAAGGTAAGGCGCATTTCAAACCTTTAATTTTTCGTATTTTTGTACAATGCGTAAATACCTTGATATTCATCCAAAAGATGGTGCTCTTTTTAAACAACAAATATGTCAGGCTTCACGAAATGAAGGGGTGGCTGTGGTGCTCGATAGTAATGACTTTGAGGCACAGGCGTGTGTAAGTGATTTACAAGGCTATGATTTTGTAGCAGGTTTGCAAAGTGTAAGTGAATGCACCAATCGTATTGAGCGCTTAAAAGCTTATCATGATGTGCATCAGGATTGGATGCTTGGCTTTTTGTCCTATGACCTTAAAAATCAGTTGGAGGAACTGGAATCTAATCATCCAGATCGTATTGAGTTTCCAGAAATGTATTTTTTTCAGCCGCGTTACCTCTTCTTGAAAAAAAACGACCAATGGCAAGTGGCTTATTTGGACGAGTATGATAATGCCGATTCAGTGAGATCATTCGTCCAAGACTTTAGTGCTTTGGATTTTTCTGAGCTTGATATGGGCGATGTGAAGCTTAATCATCAGGTGTCGCATAAAGAATACCTTGAGGCCATTGAAAAAGTACTTTGGCATATTCAACGTGGTGATATTTACGAGTTAAATTACTGCATGGAGTTTTTTATTCAAGATATAAAGCTGACGCCACAAAGCATTTATCAGCGCCTTAGAGAAGTTTCACCAACGCCATTTTCTGCTTTCATTAAGTACCATGACAAATTTTTGATGGGTGCGTCGCCAGAACGGTATATGAAAAAGGAAGGCCAAAAACTGGTTTCTCAACCCATTAAGGGAACCTCTCCACGCGATCGAAATCCATTTGTTGATAAAGCGAATAAAAGGTACCTTACTAACTCTAAAAAGGAGCAAGCCGAGAATATTATGATTACAGATTTGGTACGTAATGACTTGTCTAAAGTTGCTCAACGCGGATCGGTTAACGTAGATGAACTTTGTGGCATATATTCTTTTAAGCAAGTGCACCAGATGATTTCGACCGTATCAGCTCATTTGAGAAGTGATAAAACTTGGTACGATGCCATTGTGGCTACATTTCCTATGGGGTCGATGACAGGAGCCCCTAAAGTGAGTGCCATGCAACTGATAGAGAAGTACGAAAATAGTAAGCGTGGCTTGTACAGCGGGGCGCTTGGTTATGTTACGCCCAATGGCGATTTCGATTTCAATGTTGTTATTCGTAGCATTTTGTATAATAGAAAAAAACAATGTGCTTCGTTTACCGTTGGAGGTGCAATTACCAATCAATCGGTGCCGCAAAGTGAGTATGACGAGTGTTTGCTAAAAGCATCGGCCATAATGAAGGTGTTTAAAATTAATAACTAGAAATGCAGCCAATTGATAGAAGATATATACGTAAAGTACTTATTGAAAAATGTTCAATAGTTGAGTCTGATAAATTACTGGTTGCTGTAAGTGGTGGTGCTGATTCTATGGCCTTACTTCATTTGCTCCATTCTTTAGACTACACAATTGCGGCAGCACATTGTAATTTTAATCTGAGAGGGCAAGAATCTGATTCAGACGAGCAACTTGTTCGTTCGTATTGCACTACTCATGCTATCGACTTGCATGTGAAATCTTTTGAAACGACTGCCTATTCTAAAGAAAAAGGTATTTCTATTGAAATGGCAGCACGAGATTTGAGATATTCTTGGTTTAGTGTATTAAAAGAGCAGAATGATTTTCAGGCAATTGTTACCGGGCATCATGGAAACGATTCAATAGAAACTTTTTTTCTAAATATAGTTAGAGGCACAGGGGTGAAAGGTTTATCTGGTATTAAGTTTCGAAATGGTGATGTTGTTCGCCCTTTACTTGATTTTCAGCGTAGTCAAGTTGAAGCGTATTGCCAAGATAACAAACTTGCTTTTGTGCACGATAAGTCGAATGATGATACGCGTTTTATGCGTAATAAAATTCGTCATGAAGTACTGCCAGTTCTTGAGTCAATCAATCCTTCTTTTTTTGATACGATGCAAGCCAATATGGCACATGTTAGAGAGGCTGAATACATGCTTGAGGCACAAGTCGAACGGTTTAAGGCAGCCGTATTAGTAGATGAGCATGATAAGCTTATAATACCAATTTCAAAATTTGATGAATTTCCCCAATATCGAACTATTTTGTTTGAAATTCTTAGGCCTTATGGTTTCAATTCTAGTGTGGTAAGTGATGTTATTGCTCAACTTTACGGACGCTCAGGTAAGCAGTTTTTTAGCTCATCACATCGCTTGATTAAGGATCGTCACAACTTGATTGTGATGCCAAAGCAAGCCATTGAAGTGAAGCATTTTTGGTTGGAAGAGGGCGTAATCAACAACATTGAAGTGCGTATATTTTCAAAACCATCGGACTTTAAGTTTTCAACGGACCAAAAATGCATTCATTTGGATGCAGATTTGGTGGATTTGCCATTGTTGGTTAGAAAATGGCAACAAGGTGATGTGTTTAGACCATTAGGTATGAGTGGTTTTAAAAAGGTGAGTGATTACTTTATTGATCAGAAGTATAGCTTGGCTGATAAAGAGGAGGCCTGGTTAATGGTAAGTGGTGATGATATTGTTGGAGTTATGGGGCAACGCCTTGATGATCGTTTTAAAGTGGGGCGTCGCACCAAACAAATTCTGGAAATACAATTGCCATAGCGCAAAAAAAAATCCTTAAGACATTTTCAGCCTTAAGGATTTTATATTGCATAGCAGTTTTAGTTTACTGTATCTCAGCTTTCATGACAGGATAAGCATTCATCAAACTTTCTAATTCAATAATAACATCCTCTTTGGTTTCTTTAAAGAGCTCAGTATAATACTTAACACCATCAAAAACATTTTTCTGAAACGCTGTAAGCTGCTTTTTCTCTTTGGCATTTGCCGGCTCACTTACAAAGTTCTCGTAGCGCTCCTTGAAAATGTCAAGATACATCTTAAGTTCTTTTAGAAACATATGAGGGCGTGGGCGCTCGTCCAATAGATTGGTTCGGCCATAAATATGATCTACCATTTCGCTTAAGCTTGCTTCCTTTGAAAAATAGGCCAAGTTGGGTCCAGGACATACCGTTACTTTGTCTGTTGGTGCCACTTCAATAGCCTTTGATTCAAGCAAAGAAATACCTAAGCCAACACAAAGGCACTCACGCTCTATAATCGCATCATACGATTTTTTGTATGCTGCTTCTGGTAGGTTTTGAGCCTCTAACTCTTCAAGCTTTTGCTTTTGGTATTGCCTCGATGCCGTACAAATCGGCTTATCAGTATACTCCGTATTAAACTTAAGGTATTGCTTAGTGCATGGCATACCATGTTTACCAGCTTCTGCCTTAGCTAAGCGCTGCTCACTCATCGAAGCCCATTTAACACTGTTAAACGGCACGCCTAAAGGTGATAGTCCACTGAAGTACAGGTCTTTTTCTTTAGCATTCTCCAATAGTGTTAAGGTCTTTTTATCAATGCTAACAGCCTCTGGCACTAGCATAAAAGGCGTTCCCCAGCCTACACCATCCATCTTGTAATAATCCATCAAGAAGTTGTGTTCGGCATTGGTACCAACGCCACCTTGCGCAGTTATTTTAAACGATGGAGCAGTGCTTGGCGCTTTAAGTTCCTTTTTGGCAATGGCTGATTCATAAACGCTTTTACACGTTTCCATCAGTTTATCTTTATTTGTCCTAAACTCATCAAGTATTGGCCCAAATAAAACTCCATTTGTAGGAAATGCGTGGCCACCGCAGTTAACACCGCTTTCGATGCGGTACTCCGATACCCAAATGCCTTTTGCAGCAAGCATTTTGCCTTGCACTAGTGCAGATCTAAAATCACTCACCTTTAAAATGATTTTCTTTTTCAGATCGCCATTAATGTCAGGAAAGAAGTCCTTAAACTTTTCAAGGTAACTGTATAGTCTTGGACTCATACCAGCTGACAATACTAATGAAGAGCTCAGATTGCTGTTCGCAAATCCACGAACGGCAGCATGTGCATCATTGTATTCAATTGGTAATTGTTCACCATTTTCATAGTTCGCTTTATCCAATTTCGTCATGATGTTAACATCAATGTCCCCAATAGGCAAATGCTCACTAATCCAATTGCTCAATTCTTCTTTTACCTGACGGCTTTTCTCAGCTAAATTGAATTTCTCTTTGATTGAAGCAAAGTCTGGTAGTAAATTGAAATACTTTTCCAATTCACCACCTTTTTCAATTGCTGATTTCTTTAGGTCAGCCACTTTAGTTGTTACAATATCATCTACCATATTTAGGTACGATGTAATTCTTTCAGCTCTAAAGTCTTCAACTTTTTCGGAAATAGCCTTAAATGGAAGGTCAAATTTTTCGCAATAAAACTCACGCATTTGCTCCATTAGCTTGTCATCAACTAAAGAAATAACTGACGAAATACCATAAGGAGCTACATTAATTGGTGTGTCCAAAGTGTATCCAAGTCCCAGTACTGGGATATGGAATGTGTGTCGATTCAAAATGTCCATTTATGTTATGGTTAATTTAAGATACCGAAGATACGGTATTATTAAGTACAAAAAAAACGACAAAGGAGTCGTTTCTTTTTCTATTTCAGCATAATAGAACAAAAAAGCCGTTTGTTCTACTGTAATACGTCTTTAATTAAGCCTTGAATATCAGCTGTCAACTCTTCTACATCTTTTCCTTTTGGCTCAATTGGGTCTAGTACTGTGTAGGTGATTTTTTGTCCAAATTTTAGCGGAAACATGCCTTTGTACATCATTCGGCTATGGCCACTTATGGCGAAAGGAACAATAACGGCATCAGGAGCTGCTCTAAGTAATGTGTTAATTCCTGCAGTCATAAACTTCTTAACTTTACCATTTTTACTCCTCGTGCCTTCTGGAAAGATGCAGGCAGCATAATTGTGCGCTTGGATTAATCGGCCAAGTTTAAATATTTCTTTTACCGATTGACCACCATTTTTACGATCAATTAAGGCCGATTGACCATATTTTAGATTATAAGATATACTAGGTATGTTTTTTCCGAGTTCAATTTTTGAAATGAATTTAGGATAGCATTGCCTAAATGCATAAACTACTGCTGGTATATCGTATAAGCTTTGGTGGTTCGAAATAATGACGATCGGGCGTCCTTCTGGCACTTTCTCCAATCCTATAAAATCAATGTGACAACCCATGATGTGTAAGCCTCTTACTAAACCAACATTTAAGGCATCAACCACTCGACGTCGCGCGTGGTCGCCAAATAGATGTCTTGCAAATACTTGCAAGGGATGGAAAATAAGTAGTAGTAATCCAAAGTAGAGGTGAAAGAAAGGCGTAAATATGTAGCCTAAAATAATCTTCATTTTATGAGTGTTTTAAAATCAGATGCAAAAAAACAAAAAATGAATTGTTTTTGCGAGAAAATGCACAAAAAAACCATTTCGCTATTATCGTCATAATTAAGTAAATAAATACTATTTAACCTAAAAACAACACTTTTTAACGCGTCAACTGTAACTCTAAGGGCATATTATAGTATTATTGTTCGTCAAGGGTAATCTGTAATAATGTGATGTTGGTAGGCTAGTTGTATGAGTTGGGAAGTATAGTTGAGAGCTGTCTATAAAAATAGTAGGAGATAATTATTGTTAATATTTAACAATAATAAGAGAAGTTGAGTGGGAAGTTGGAATTTTACATTTTACCCTTGTTTGTATCTAAAACTAATGGGGAAATATAATATTTATGTCAGATTTATTAATTTTTACTTGTCTACTAATTCCGTCAACTGCTTTTCTAATTTACATTTTAAAGCGGGTTTTTAAGAAATCCATGCTTTTTACCATCGGAACATTATGGTTTGTTAATCAAGCTTTTTTAGTGCTTGAAGCCTATGGTGTTGGTCGCCTCGGTACTCTAACAGATTTTATTTGGGCCTTTCCGCTGGGTATTGGGATGACCGGTTTATTCACGTATTACTTAAATAAGAAGTACAAAGAAGGTTTAATTTCAACGAGCCAAAGTATTTCACATCTTGTAGATGGGGACTTAACGATTGATATAGATGAGTCACTAACAAAGCGTGAAGATGAAGTGGGCCTGATTGCCAATGGCCTTAAAAAATTAGTTACCAAGCTGCATAATGTTGTTGAGGGTGTTCAGCGCGGGTCTGAGCATGTACATATCGCAAGTACACAATTAACTTCTACATCTGAGCAATTATCTCAAGGCTCGTCCGAACAAGCCAGTTCACTTGAACAAATATCTTCTACAATGGAAGAAATTGCAAGCAATGTTTCTAGTAATACACATAATGCTAAACAAACTGCTGTTATAGCATCAGCATCGGCCAAAGATACGGAGCTGCTCTCTTTGGCTTCAGAGCAAAGTACAAAAGCGGCTAATGCTATTGTAGATAATGTTACTGTGATCAATGATATCGCTATTCAAACCAATATTTTGGCGTTAAATGCTGCTGTAGAGGCAGCTAGGGCTGGAGAAGCAGGGCGTGGATTTGCTGTTGTTGCTGGTGAAGT
>Ga0193951_1001007_pt1 | contig 12585 bp, 7 predicted proteins | sample BB_2_MG_FD_140370 | JGI IMG/M metagenome (GOLD analysis project Ga0193951, IMG submission 140370) | Microbial mat bacterial communities from the Broadkill River, Lewes, Delaware, United States - BB_2_MG | ecosystem: Environmental > Aquatic > Freshwater > River > Microbial mats | place: USA... | reverse complement strand
ATGAACAATACGTTTTGTTATTAAGTTATCAACAACACTTGGATCCGCTAATGTTGAAGTATCGCCTAACGTATCGACGTCATTTTCAGCAATTTTACGCAATATACGACGCATAATCTTACCTGAACGTGTTTTAGGTAAACCTGGTGCCCATTGCACGTAATCAGGTTTTGCAAAGCGACCTAGCTCTTTAGCCACAAAATCTTTTAGCTCTGCATTAAGTTCATCTGACTCTTGCGCATTTGCCATCAAAGTAACATAACAATATACACCTTGGCCTTTAATTTCATGAGGATAACCAACAACAGCCGCTTCAGCAACAGCTGGATGAAGTACTAAAGCACTTTCAATTTCAGCAGTACCTAGACGATGACCTGAAACGTTTAGGACATCGTCAACACGACCAGTGATCCAATAGAAACCATCTTCATCACGTTTTGCACCATCACCAGTAAAGTAATTACCCGGGTATTGACCTAAATAAGTTTGGTAGAAGCGATCATGATCACCATAAACAGTACGAAGTTGTCCTGGCCAGCTAGCTGTCATGACTAATAAGCCTTGGTTTTCACCTTCAAGGGTATTACCATCTTTATCAAATAATGCTGGTTGAACACCAAAGAATGGCTTACCTGCACAACCAGGTTTCATATCTACAGCACCAGGTAACGAAGTAATTAAAATACCACCTGTTTCTGTTTGCCACCAAGTATCAACAATTGGACAATTACTTTTACCTACAACTTCATAATACCAATGCCAAGCTTCAGGGTTAATTGGCTCACCTACAGAACCAAGTAAACGTAATGATGAAAGATCATATTTCTCAACAAATTCATCACCTACACTCATTAAAGCACGAATAGCTGTTGGTGCAGTATAGAATACATTCACTTTATGTTTTTCACAGACTTGCCAGAAACGTCCAGCATCAGGGTATGTTGGTACACCTTCAAAAACTAAAGTGGTAGCACCGTTTGCTAATGGGCCGTAAAAAATATAAGAATGGCCAGTGATCCAACCTGCATCAGCAGTACACCAGTAAATTTCGCCTTCTTGATAATCAAATACATACTTATGTGTCATTGCTGCATATAAAATATAACCACCACAAGTATGTACAACACCTTTTGGTGTTCCAGTCGAGCCTGACGTATATAAAACAAATAGTGGATCTTCAGCATCCATGACTTCTGGCTCACATACGGCTTCTTGTCTTGCTACAGCTTCTTCATAATTAATATCTGTCTTTTCATTCCAAGCAACATCACCACCTGTGCGAGCAACGACAATAACAGAGTGAACTTGAGGACATTCTGCAACTGCAGCATCAACATTCGCTTTAAGTGGAATACGCTTACCACCGCGTAAGCTTTCATCAGCAGTGATAACTACTTGGCATTCAGCATCCATAACGCGAGCTTTAATAGCTTCGGTAGAGAAACCACCAAAAATAACAGAATGAATAGCACCAATTCGAGCACAGGCTAACATGGCATAACCTACTTCAGGAATCATTGGCATGTAAATACAAACACGATCACCTTTTTTAACGCCACGTTCTTTTAGTAAATTAGCAAAACGACAAACATGATCATGAAGCTCTTGATAAGTTACCTGTAAATCTTCACTTGGATCATCGCCTTCAAAGATAATCGCGGTATCATTTGCCTTGGTCGCTAAATGGCGATCAATACAGTTGTAACTCACATTAAGTTTACCGCCTGAGAACCAATTGATTTCAGAATTTTTCAAATCAACTTTACTTACGCTATCCCAAGGTTGGTACCAGTCAATAAACTCTTTTGCTTGCTCTCCCCAAAATACATCTGGCTGTTCGATAGATTGCTTATACATAGCATCGTAAGTTGCGCTATCAATATGCGTATTAGCTTTGGCTTTCTCTGATACAGGGTAACAAGGTTTTAATTCATTCATAAGTTATTCCTTCTTGGGGGTTAACACCCAATATAATAATTTTTATTTTTTACTTTATCTAAATAAGTAAGATTGTGTTTATGCTAAGTATTTTACGTTGGTTTTCATATACGCCTTTAGTCTTAAGCAAATACACCTTTAGTTGGAAACTATATAAATAGTACTCATTTTAGGCATACGTTCAGAATCTTATATTTAATGTTTTTATAGGCTAAAGCCATTTTATTTTAACGCGTACATTAGCATTGACAATGGGTGTCGACAATATTGTCACTTCGCCATCTCCTAACTCATAAGGTTATTGAATGTTAATTATACAATTAATGAATTACAAAAAATTGACACATATAAAATCATCGTTGCATATAAGTTAGCCTTAATAATTTATCAAAAGAGAAAAAAAGATCAAATCCCTAACAAATCAACAAACCTATTTTACAGTAACCTATCAAGCAGCAAACATACTCTAAGATATTTAGCTTAGCTAATGAGATAAACTAACCTGAGTAACAACACAGCGCTATACAGAAAGGCCAATAGTAATATGCTACTTATTATTTTCTAAGGAGCGTAATTAAAATCTTGTGCACTAAAAGATTAACACGTCCCTGATACACAGCACATATATCAACCGAAATAGTGTAAAAAAAGACAGTTTGGATTACTATTTGAGCAACAAAGAAATAATAAAAGTGCAATTTAAAATATACTGAAACAATAATTTGTATCATGAGTATTAATGAAATGAATAGTATTTAGCCAGCTTTTATATATCATTTTAGCTAGGTTTTGCTAGAATCTGCAAAAAATCAAAACCTCCTCTTACTCAAAACCTAGAGAATAAGCATGAAACAACTTTTATTCATTTTAGTGGCACTACTGCTTGCACCTAGTATTGCCTTTGCATCTGATGCTTCGCATCAAACCTTAAATTTAACCGCTCATTGGGTTGGTTATGCCGCAATAGCTATTTTTGTAATTGCTTATACTTTAGTTATTTTAGAGGAACAATTACACTTAAGAAAATCTAAACCTGTGTTACTCGCGGCTGGGTTAATTTGGATACTTATTGCCTTTCATTACAGCTCTCAAGGAATGCCGCACTCTGCTGAAGTAGCCATTCGCCATAACTTTCTTGAATATGCTGAACTTTTTTTCTTCTTACTTGTTGCTATGACCTACATCAATGCTATGTTAGAGCGTAATGTATTTGACTCATTACGTGATTGGTTAGTTGCCAAAGGATATAGTTATAAAACACTCTTTTGGTTAACCGGTATTCTTGCTTTCTTTATTTCCCCAGTTGCTGATAACTTAACGACCGCTTTAATTATGTGTGCAGTGGTTATTGCTGTAGGTAAAGACGAGCCTAAATTTATTGGCATGAGTTGTATTAATATTGTTGTTGGTGCAAACGCTGGTGGCGCGTTTAGCCCATTTGGTGATATTACAACGTTAATGGTTTGGCAAAAAGGCATGGTAGAGTTTAACGAATTTTTTGCATTATTCATTCCTGCTGTCGTTAACTTTTTTATTCCTGCTTTTATTATGCAATTCTTTTTACCTAAAGGTAATCCGTCAACTGAATCAGAGCACGTTACATCAATCAAACAAGGTGGTTTAGTGATTGTTGGCTTATTCCTTTTAACAATTATCACAGCAGTATCTTTCCATACATTTATTAACTTACCTCCGGTATACGGTATGATGCTGGGTCTGGCATACCTGAAGTTTTTTGCTTACTACCTTCGTAGATCTGGACAAGGTGAAATTGATAAATCAGATATGCCAACAAGCCACCAAATTGAAGATGATTTTGATATTTTTGATAAAATTGCCAAAGCAGAATGGGATACATTATTCTTCTTCTATGGCGTAATTTTAGCTGTTGGTGGTTTAGGCTTTATTGGTTATTTAGGCATAACATCTGAATTTATGTATGGTCAGCTTGGAGCAACGAATGCTAATATACTTGTGGGTATTTTATCTGCGATTGTTGATAACATCCCGGTAATGTTTGCAGTGTTAACTATGAATCCTGATATGTCACATATGCAATGGTTACTAGTAACATTAACGGCTGGAGTTGGAGGTAGCTTATTATCTATTGGCTCTGCTGCTGGTGTCGCTTTAATGGGACAAGCAAGAGGTTACTACACTTTCTTTAGTCACCTAAAATGGACTCCTGTTATTGCCTTAGGCTACGCTGCTAGTATTTATACTCACTTATTAATTAACGGCTAAAAAATTGTAACAATTTCAGATAACAACATTGATAATTAGTTGTTATGATTAAAAGCTTCTACTTTTTACTTCAAGGTAATTTAGAAGCTTTTTTTATATTTATAAGCATCGTTATCATAAGAATTATTAGGAAAAAAATGAAATTTTTAAGTGATTTAACCACTCGTTCAAAATCTTGGTTATTATTAACCATATCGGCCTTAGCTTTCGAGTTATGCGCTTTATATTTTCAATATGCAATGGACTTAGCACCTTGCATCATGTGTGTATATCAACGCCTTGCAATTTGTGCAATTATTATCGCGGGTGTGATTGGCATTGCCGGTTCACGCTTTTTACTCACCAGAATAATAGCTTATGCTTTATGGGGTGTTGGTGCTATTTGGGGCTTATTAATAGCGTTAGAGCATATAGAAATGCAAAGCAACTCAGGTTCATTATTCTTTAGTTGTGAATTTGTACCTAATTTCCCAACATGGGCACCATTACACGAGTGGCTCCCATTTTTATTTGAAGCAACGGGTAGTTGTGGAGATATCGATTGGCAATTTTTAGGTTACAGTATGCCGCAGTGGATGACTGTTGTTTTTGGATTTTATACAATCGCTTTTGGTATTATTTTATTAAATAGATTAATACACAGTAAAAAACTGTAAACGTTATCGTTAAATTAAAAGCGCTTATTTAACGATAGGCGCTGCTACACCTGCAGCAACATAAGGAATTACTTGCTTAATAACGCCAGCAATATCTACTTGGCGGTCAAAATCATTTAACGCAATATCAATTAACGCATCACTTGAAGACATAGTAAACACAATAGTCCCCATCGTAAAATGTAAACGCCAAAACATTTCTTCTGCACTCAATTCTGGATAAGCTTTGTGAACAGCATTAGTGAAATTAGTAAAAACATTTGGGTATTGAGTCGTCAAAAACCATCTTAAAAAGCCTTGGCTATCGGTATAACCTCGACCCAATAATTGCAAAAAAATACTTGTGCCATTGTCTTTAAAAGTATTTAAATGAAGTAAAGGATCAAGAAAAGCCGAAAAAACATCAATTAAACTTGGCTTTGCTTCGTCAGAGCACAATGTGCCTAATGCTGATTCTAAGCGAGGACTGAGTTCATTCATGTACCGAGACATAACAGCTTTGATTAACTCTTTTTTAGAGCCAAAATGATAATTAACTGCGGCTAAGTTTACTTCTGCTTGACTAGTAATTTCTCTTAACGATGTTCCGTTAAAGCCTTTATCAGAAAATAGGACTTCTGCTGCATCTAAAATTTTATTTTTTGTACTCATATTTCTTTATACCAAAACGCTAATAACTAACATTAAAATTCAAACAAGCGTTTAAAATAGCTTATTTATCACGTTCAGGTCAAGCAGCATCAAGACCTAAATAATAATTTATAATTTTATGTAGAAAAATTGAACTAATTATAAATAAGTGTCTCAAACCTAGTGAACATACATGTTTACTTCCTGACTCAGTGGCCTGATCTGTCAATCTGCCCTGAGTCTTTTTTTTCTGCTGCTGATAAGACCAAATAAAAAGTTTATCAAATTTATTTTCGTCATTATCAGCCTGATTAATAGCAAACTGTTACGCATTGTATACAGTAACGTCTGTTAAACAAGTCATTCACGCGTCTTTTTCAACGTGTAATTTAACTATAAAAGGCAATAATGGCTATTAATCAAACCGAATAAATCACAACCTTTTTTACTTAACTACAATAAAAAAGCCTTATGAATAAAGACCTAGCAAGTAGAAATATCTATGACTTTAGTTTGTGATATTACTGGTTGATTTGAATAACTGAGCAACTAGATATCATTTTTACTCATCTTAATTTTCCTTTATTAGATCATTTGCATTAGTTTCATCTTTCAATATACTAAATTATCTTCCAAATTTTCTATAACACTTAAAAAACATGATGAATAATATAACAAATACGTTCAAATTTACTTCTATTGCTTTAGTCATAGCAGCGTCATTATCTGGTTGCTCTCAAGTTCAAAGTAATTCAACAGCAACAACATCACAAACAGAAGAAAAAGCGTTAACAAGCCAAGATGCGCAAGTGTTTCTAGATGATGTAGCAAAAGAAATGACTGCTTTAGGGGTGTCTGGTGCAAGAGCTGCATGGATATATTCAAACTTTATTACAGAAGATACAGCATCTCTGGCAGCAGAAGCTGATCAAAAGTCTACTGAAGCTGGTGTTCGTTTTGCTATGCAAGCAGCTAAGTTTGATAATGTCGACGTCAATCCAACGCAACGTCGTCAATTAAATATATTAAAACAGTCTTTAGTCTTACCGGCACCTCAAGATTCTAAAAAATCTGCTGAATTAGCACAGATTGGTGCAGAATTAGGCAGCATCTATGGTAAAGGAAGTTACACAACTAAAACAGGTGAAAAACTTAGTTTAGGTGATATGACTTCAATTATGTCAACGTCTCGTGATTACGATGAATTATTAGAAATGTGGCAAGGATGGCGTGAAATCAGTCCATCAATGAAGCCTTTATATGCTCGCCAAGCAGAATTAGCAAATGAAGGGGCAAAAGGATTAGGCTATAAAGATCTTGGAGCTATGTGGCGTTCAAACTATGATATGCCTGCCGACGATTTTGCCAATGAATTAGATCGACTTTGGGGGCAAGTAAAGCCTTTATATGATGATTTACATTGTTATGTACGTAGCGAGCTTGGTAAAGAATATGGCGAAGATAAAGTACCACAAGATCAACCTATTCCAGCGCATTTACTTGGTAATATGTGGGCACAATCTTGGGGAAATATTTATGATGTGGTTGCTCCCGATAATGCCGATCCAGGTTATGATGTAACTAAGCAATTAGCAGTTCATAATTATGATGAAATACAAATGGTTAAAGGCGCAGAAAAGTTTTTTACTTCACTTGGATTTGACGCATTACCCGAGACTTTTTGGACTCGTTCATTATTTACTAAACCTGAAGATAGAGATGTAATTTGTCATGCTTCAGCGTGGGATTTAGATGCTAAAGATGATTTACGCATTAAAATGTGTATTCAAAAAACGGGCGAAGAATTCTCTGTTATTCACCACGAATTAGGTCACAATTTTTATCAACGAGCCTATAAAGATCAGCCTGTATATTTCCAAAACAGTGCTAATGACGGATTTCATGAAGCAATTGGTGATACTATTGCCTTATCGGTTACACCAAAATATCTAAAAGAAATTGGTTTAATTGACACTATTCCTGATGAGTCAAAAGATATTGGTTTATTGATGAAAATGGCCTTGGATAAAGTTGCCTTTATTCCTTTTGGTTTAATGGTAGATCAATGGCGCTGGAAAGTTTACTCAGGCGAAATTACACCTGAAAACTACAATACTGCTTGGTGGGAATTACGTGAAAAATATCAAGGTGTTGCCGCACCAGTTGAGCGTGAACAATCAGCGTTTGATCCAGGTGCAAAATACCACGTTCCAGGTGGTGTTCCATATAGCCGTTATTTCTTAGCGCATATACAACAATTTGAATTTCATCGTGCTTTATGTGAAATTGCTGGTAATACCGATCCGATTCACCGTTGTTCTATTTACAATAATAAAGATGCAGGTAAAGCACTTAATACTATGTTAGAAATGGGCTCTAGCCAGCCTTGGCAACAAGCGTACAAAGTATTAACCGGTAATGAACAAATGGATGCTACGGCAATTTTAGATTACTTTGCCCCATTACAAACTTGGCTAAAAGATAAAAACCAAGGTAAACAATGTGGCTTTTAAATAAATAATCCACAGATAATTTTACTCAATAAAAGCCCTAATATTCACAATATTAGGGCTTTTTATTTTGACCTTGGATTATCACACCAACACTGAGCATAATATGTTAGACTGCCTCGCTATTGTCTATCATCACATTCTAAATAATCATTTCATGTTGCTGTAATATATCTATTAATTAGGGTAAATACTGCTAGGAAATTGTGTAGTGATGAACGACCAACAGGTAATGCCTTTACTCCTGCTCGTAAATTAACTTGTAGATATAAATAGGTAACCACTAATAAACAATAGCGTATTTTACTAAATTATTATGTCTGATTTTTTCATTTCACAACTACTCGTTAGCGTCACACTCATTATTGAATGCTGTGCTATGCAACTGAAGAACAAAAACTACATTTTGGCTCTATTGTCTGTTAGTTGTTTTTTTAATGGTTTTCATTATCTATTACTTGATCAGCCTACCGCAGGTTTTATTTTTTTGTTTTCCAGTTTGCGTTTTTTAATTTCAATAAAATGGAAGTTAAAATGGCTTTCCTTTGCATCGCTTGGCGTAAGTTTACTCATAACCGTTGCTACTTATATTGGTTTGTTAAGCATTGTTGGCTTTATAGCAACAGTATTTATTACTATCGGTTCATTTAGTCACAATGATAAATTTTTACGCTTAATGATGATTATAGGTGGCTCATTATGGCTGGTGCATAACCTTATTTTGTGGACGCCTATAGGGGTACTCGTTGAAGTCATTTTTGTTGGTAGTAGTTTTATAGGATATTATCGTTATTATCTCGCGCAAAAACCAATAAAGTATTAACCCGAATTAATCAGTAAATAAAATACTGGTTTGATAAGTCTGAATCGATACTGAGAGAGTCCAGCTATAAAATTTATAGTGGTTACACTCAATGCTATGTCGGCTCCTTTTTTAAGCCATTATAAAAAGACTCATGCTATTAATATCACTTAAAGTAGCATTTAATTCTTTTTCATTTATATTGATCAAAGTACTCCATAACAGCGTTGCTCTTTACTACAATAACAATTATTCTCAATTAAGGGCCTTACCTTGATATATTTTCCAGTACACAATAAGATTATAAACTTAATGAGAATGATATATTAACAACCTAATCAATACTTTAATTCAAGATAATATTAGATGACTAGAAGACATAATTATGTTGCCAGTAAAAACGCTTTAGTACTAACCGGTGGTGGGGCTCGAGCCGCCTATCAGGTAGGAGTTCTTTCAGCTATAGCTAAGTTTGTCCCTAGAAATCATGCTATTCCCTTCCCTATTCTCAGTGGCACTTCAGCCGGAGCTATCAACACTACTGCCTTAGGCTGCTACGCATCATGTTTTCATTTAGGGGTAAAAAAACTTGAATGGGTATGGAAAAATCTCGATACCAGTAAAATTTATCATAACAATACCCGCGGTGTATTTGGCCATATAGGTAAAGCTATGTTTGCTAACTTTCAAGCTGATTACGCCAATAAATTACCACGTAGTTTATTAAACAATGAGCCGCTTCGTGACCTACTAAACTCTGTTATGAATTTTAAACGTATTGATAATAACATTTTACAGGGATATCTATCTGCCACATCAGTTACCGCTTCCAGTTATAGTACAGGAAATTCTATCAGTTTCTTTCAAGCTGACGATACGATAACGCCCTGGAATAGAGAGAAGCGTTGTGGTCAAGCAACTCAACTTAATACTGAACATTTAATGGCTTCAGCAGCAATTCCTCTAGTATTCCCGTCTGTAAAAATTAAAAAAAATCACTTTGGCGATGGCTCTGTACATCAATTATCGCCACTAAGCCCTGCGATCCATTTAGGCGCGAAGCGTATTTTTATTATAGGTGTAGAGCAACCTAGAGAGCCTATTTATGTTAATGAAAATACCCCTCACCCGCCGACGGCAGCAACAATTGCTGGTCATCTATTAGATTCTATATTCGCTGACACTATGAATAGTGATTTAGAACGTATGGCCCGTATAAATGAAACTTTAAAGTTGATTCCAAAAAGTAAAAAAGAAAATGTTGAAGGCCTAAAGCATATTGATAGTTTTATTATTAATCCAAGTAGTGATTTTAATACTATCGCACTAAATTATTATGATGATTTACCTTTACCTGTAAGAATCTTATTACGTAGCGCCGGAATTAATAATGATGCTGAATCAAGTCTTATTAGCTATTTACTGTTTGAAAAAAACTTCTGCAGCGAGCTAATAAGATTAGGGTTTAATGATGCCATGGAGCAAGAGAATCAAATCAGGCATTTCTTAAATTTATATACAGCAACTAAGTCCTAAATAAACTGCCAAAATAAATGTACGTATAAAAGCTTATGTCTTAATATGAAAACCCGTTTAAATTTAGGTTTGTACTAATGAAAAAAATTATAATTTTTATATTACTTGCTATCGTACAATTCTCAGCCTTTTCACAAACAACATTACTGAAAAATATTAATGGTTATACATTAAATGAAACAGGTGAACTTGTTCAGTTTTCAGCTATGCAGTTTAGCGATGACAAAATAGATAAAATATTTACCAGCAATGACATCCTACCGACAAAAAATATACAAGAAATTGACGGACAGGGTAAAACACTATTACCTGGTTTAATTGATGCTCATGGACATGTATTAGGCTACGCCTTAAGCTTAATGCAAGTGAATCTAAACAATGTATTATCTGAGCAAGAAGCAGTTCAATTAGCGATTAACTTTCATAAAAAACATGAAAATGGACAATGGCTGTTAGGCCGAGGTTGGAATCAAGTTTTATGGAAAGATCAACAATACCCAACAGCCATCTCACTTGATGAATATTTCAAAAACACACCTGTTTGGTTTAGCAGAATAGATGGTCATGCAGGCTGGGCAAATTCAAAAGCGATGGAGTTAGCGGGTATTGATCATACCTCGGTTTCACCTAACGGTGGTGAAATAGTCAAAGATAAACAAGGTAAACCTACCGGTATTTTTATTGATAATGCAATGAGCCTTATCACCGATAATATTCCTATGATAACGCAAAAAGAGATGAAAGAAGTTTTAGTAATCGCTTTAAATGAATTAGCTAAAGTAGGCTTAACATCAGTACATGATGCTGGTATTAGTAACGCAAATATTTCGGCTTATAAAGCATTAGCTTTAGAAGATAAGATGCCAATTAGAGTCAATGGTATGATCTATGTTGATGATACAAATTTACAAGAATTATTAAAACATGGGCACTTTAAATCCCCTGATGATAAATTTATTATCAATAGTGTTAAAATTTCAGCTGATGGTGCTTTAGGTAGTAGAGGTGCGTCATTAATTAAAGATTATTCCGACTTAAGTAATCATAGAGGCTTATTACTCTACAACCAAGAAACGTTAGCCTCACTGATACAAACAGTAATGATGGCAGGTTTTCAAGTAAACACTCATGCAATTGGAGATAATGCCAATAAACTTGTCTTAGATCTTTATGAAAAATATATAAAAAGCACGAAAACAAGAAATATGCGTCACCGAATAGAGCACTCGCAAATTCTTCGTCTAAAAGACATCCCTCGCTTTGATGAGTTAGGCGTAATAGCCTCAATGCAAGCCACTCATGCAACAAGTGACAAGAATATGGCACAAGACCGTTTAGGTGAAGAAAGAATATTAGGTGCTTATGCATGGCAAAAACTAATCAAGGCTAATGCCATCATTGCTGGCGGATCAGACTTTCCTATTGAATCAAGTAATCCATTTTTTGGCCTTCACGCAAGTGTCACAAGACAAGATCATCAAAACAAACCAGCTTTAGGTTGGTTTCCAGAAGAATCTATGTCCATTAAGGAAGCATTTAGAACATTTACTGTTAATGCTGCCTATGCAGGCCACCAAGAAGATATTATTGGTATACTTGCTAAAGATAAAAAAGCTGACTTTATTCTGATTGACCAAGATATTTTTGCCATTCAAAGCAATGACATTTGGAAAACTAAAGTTTTACAAACCTGGGTAGACGGTAAACAACTCACGTTCAATGAGTAATACTGTATATTAGAACGAAAAGTAAAAAATACTAAGTCAAGGTGTTGTAATAGAAGCTTTATCTATACGTTTTACAATACCTGACCTGCACTGGCAGTAATTAGTTCTATTTAAGAGATAATATAAATTAATTATGTATTATCTCGTCCAATCAATATTTTCAATAAAATAATGCGAGTATAAGATACTCATGTTATAAATCATCCCTAACCCTATGCTATTAATACTAAAAATGTCCTATATAGCTATTTAAAAGAAAAAACAAACTTGCCACCCGGCAAACTATTGCCGTCAATTTGCTGACAAGCAATATACCATCTAAAAACCATACAAGGTACCCACACAAAGATGAAATAAAAACCATATAAATCAACTACATAGATAGCAACTTAAAGATCGTTTTTTTAATTGAACCACAATCTAAATTATTGGAATAATTTTTGCTTAAACATACTTATTAACAACTAAAGCTATGTAAATAGAGGCGTAAGTATGCAAACATTGAATATACTTGAAAATACAACACCATCATTTAATGTATT
>Ga0193951_1001006_pt1 | contig 12585 bp, 30 predicted proteins | sample BB_2_MG_FD_140370 | JGI IMG/M metagenome (GOLD analysis project Ga0193951, IMG submission 140370) | Microbial mat bacterial communities from the Broadkill River, Lewes, Delaware, United States - BB_2_MG | ecosystem: Environmental > Aquatic > Freshwater > River > Microbial mats | place: USA... | reverse complement strand
TAAGGTGTTATCATGTTCTTACAGTATCTATAAGGTTATCTCTTAGTACCTGTAAGGTTTATCACCCTAAAACGCTTTAAAGGTATTTTCTATCAGTGTTTCACGTGAAACATAACCCCTAATAGTCCCTACCAAACCTCTCAGCCCTAAAAGTACCATTCCTTATACTTACTATAAGCCTCCTTATAAGTTCTCCCGCCTCTAATAAGTTTTTCTTATACTATCTATCCTTGTCTAAACTTACACTGTAAGCTCCCTAGCAGCACATGTAAAGCAGTCTATAGACCACACCTACCAGCCTTGTAAGTCTCTGATACATCCAGCGAGTAGCTAACAGGAACACTTCCCAGATCATCTACCAGACCTAGGAGGGATACTATAAGGATCTATTAGGGAGGGGTGTTTCTGGGAGATTCTAGGAGAACTGGTAGAGCTGGGAGGGGGTGTGTTAAGCACCGCAGACGCTATCAGAAACTTCCAGAACCCCACCTTCCAGATTTCTAAAAGTTCATTTTTAGAACCCCCTATCAGACCCTGTAAGTCTCTAGCAGATTCTGTAAGACACCCTGTAAGATTCTAAAAGTGTTCTAAGAGGAGGGGTATAGAGGCTATAAGCCTTCCCTGTAAGGTTCTAGCAGTCTCTGTAAGGACTATTAAGAGCTACTTGATAGATAGGGATATACCCATAGGGACTACTGAAGATACCTATAACATAGAATCTATCAGTTACTATACCTACTCTTAGGAAAGATAGGTTTGATAGCACATGTAAGACACCTTTAGCCCTTGTAAGCTATTAGCAGAGTATGTAAGGACACTAGCAGGTATTGTAAGAGTATTGATATAGTGTGTTTAGATATAAGGATAGTTGTTTATAGAACAGAAGTGTATATAAGGGTATCTACAGAGAAGTGTGAAGGAGGTTTATAGTGTTGTTAGGTGTACGTGAGTAGCAGCGTTAATGTACACGTATAGCAGGAGTGTAGGGACTGATAGCGACTATAGAAATCTACAGGTAGAGGAGGAATAGATGTGTAACGTCCTCCTGTCTTTAGGGTGCTGATAAGACTGTAGAGTCTGTAAGGAACTCACAGGTTTTGTGTACACAGGCAGTGTGATAAGAATTACAGAAGGGTATAGGAAGCTAAAGACTCTTACAGGTTGAGGGTTTGTCTATTCGATTACTCCACCCTCTTCACGGATAGATTCCTATAGACGTGTGAAAGCCCTACAGGAGTCTAACACCTTTCAGTTCTGTGTGTAGAAACCTGTAGGGAATTTAGAAATCTTCTATATTACTTTTATATTCTATTAAGGATTTTTCAAAATTTTACCCCTATATTTTTCCCATTTTGGGAAAATCAATCTTTCAGCTCCTTTAAGAATCTATACACCTTACTTTTACTCAAACCTGTAAGCTCTACTACCTTAGCTGCACTATAGCCCTTTTCATGCAGCTTAAACACCTTCAGCCTGTCATCTACATTTATCGTAGACTTGATATTCTCTACATCCACCTTAAGATTCTGAATATCCTTACCCTGTTCCTTCTGAACTGACTTCAGAGTCTTATTATCTTCTTTAAGTTCTTCCAGTGTATCTGACAGTCTCTTAGCTTTACTGACACCTATCACTAGAGAGTTCACTGTAGGGGATCGCTTAAACCCTGTTTGATTCCATGTACCATTCTTCACCATAACCTTCTTCTCAGGGTGATCTTTTACAGCATCTAAAGTTTCCTTAACAACACCGTAAGGTTTATCTTTAACAGACTTTAACCACTCCTCATCAAAACCCATAGAGATTACAGCACTCATCAAAGCCTCTTTATGGCTACCACCATTCTCTAAAGTGTTAACTAAAGACCTGACACCAAACTCTAAAGGTGCGTACAGATGTTCTACACCTCCCTCTCTCATCTTCTTGCTGATAGTAGCCTTCTCCAAACGCTTACAGTATGACTTGAAGGATTCAAAGGAAACCCTGTTAATCTTCCCTGTCTCAAACAACCTTAGTACACTACTGTAAGGCATCTGGAAGAGTTCTGTATTTGTGTATTCCATACTAAAACCACCCATTAGATTATTGTAAGGCTTGATCGTCTGCCATAAAATCAGCTCTAGTCTCTCCTGAGATTGCCTTCTTAAAAGCCCTCTCGATCTCTAGTGCTTCCTGACACATCATATCAGTGATCTTATTGATGTAGCAGGTTTTCTTAGCTCGTGTGAGTGCTACATACAATAGGTTTGTTTCCTGCTGACTGTGTTCATACGTTTTAAGTTCGTCTGAGAAGTCTCCCATCATCATAACAGTGTCCCATTCAAGACCTTTACTACTGTGAGCTGTCCTTAGAGAATACTTGGCAGACCACTTGTCATTACTATCAAGGATTTTAAGCTTACGGTCTAACTCTTTCTTACTGCCTTTAGTAAGCTCATAGATGCCTTTAAGTTCTGGGTCATCTTCTACACTATCTTTGAACTCCTGCCAGCTACTGAAAGGGATTAAGCTAGTGTGCTTCACCTTACTCATGTCACCTAATTTCAATGCTGTAGCAGAACTGATAGCACTCTTGATGTTGTCAATATTAGCAGGCATATCTACATTAACACCTTGCGATACAAGGCTGATAGCTTCTTTCACCATTGCAATATTACTACGGAAGAGTAGGCAAGTACCTTCAGGTAGTGTTGTAGGGTCTACTTTATCTCCTGATAGCACTTCAGTCTTACCGTAACCTTTCATCTGAATCTTCTTAATAACACTATTAGCTACATCTGCAAGATCCTGACCAAACCTGAAAGATGTTGTCAGTTTTAGTGTAGGAGCTTCGATACGATCTAAGGCATTAACAGCTCCTCGAAATCCGTAGATAGACTGATAGGTGTCACCAACAATAATCTTACGACAGTCTTGCTTAAGTACAATATCTAGTGTCACCTGATTACTGTCCTGTGCTTCATCTAAGTATAAAATGTCATAGTTCAGTTTAGGATTAGTGAGCTGATAGAGCTTAAGGTATGTGTCATGTGTAGCTAGAACAGGTGATAATAAATCTTTACGATCATTCCACAGTTTCTTAGCTGTATCAAAGATGATTGTACGCACAGACTTAGCGTGTACATCAAACTTCTTACACTTGTCTGAAATGTCTTTATGTGGCACATGATCTTCAGTGAGCTTTTTATCACCAGATTGCTCAAAGCGGTTCACTGTCTGCTGTACAAGTAATCCAAGGAATGTAGAGGAGAATGCACAGTCCTCATCATTACTGTCAAAGATAGGCTTAAGGTTGTAATACTTAGCAACCTCCGAAGCTGTACCTGCAACATTCACATAGCGACCTTTAGGACGTGTTAGCTTATGTCGAATCTCTGCACCAAACACCTTGTAAGCCATGCTGTGAATAGTCTTACACTCTACATGGTCTGGGAATTTACTAGCAGCTTCTACAGCCATTGCTTTATTGAATGTAAGGTAGATGCTAGGTACAGGATTAGCTTCAGCAACAAGCTCTAGTGTACTGGTCTTCCCGCTCCCTGCCAGAGCTTCCACTTTCAGAACCTTGCAGCTCTTACTGGCCTCTACAATCTTCTGCTGTTCCTCTGTTGGTTTGTAATTCATTTCACCTCTCCATAATAAATGTAAAGTACACGTTTATCCTACAACTCGTGTACTTTCCTATAAGCCCTGAAAACATCTCTCAGGTACAACTCTAGTATATCACACTCCCTGTCAAGATCTCCACCACCATCTTTCAGAGCCTTGTAGTATCCAAAGCTGAGTGTGTCATCATTAACACCGTTAATCCACTGCAAGCCCATTTCATCAATGTCCTCAAAGGATAATCCAAGAGTGATGATATGTCGTGCAAGGTCGTTATAGTTTACACTTACTGTGGTTACACTCCCTGAGTGTACGCTGTTAGTTTTCATTTCACAACCAGTATTACCTTCACCGTCAATACGTCCCATAAACCCTCTCATTGCTCTCAGGTAGAGTGCAGTTAGACTCGCTGATCACCTTATCATCTAACACCAACTTCACCTTTATAGTCTCAATCGGCCCGAACTCTGTCAGTTGTTCAACTTCTATTTCAAGATTTTCTTTTAGGTACTTAATTACATCTTCAAGTTCAATCATTTCAACACCTCAATCAATATAAAACTCTAAATCTTCATCTGACAGCTCCATCACAGAAACCATCTTAACATACTCCTTACAAGCTTCTGAAGACATCTTATAGCCTTTGTGTGAATACTTCAAGATTCTCTTAAGTGTAGCGACAGGGTACTCTACAGTGTTCAAGTTAATCTTCTTGTGCAGAACATCAAAGATAAACCTTTCATTGCTTCTAAAATTCACCTTATCCCAAGCTGCACAACAAGCTGTAATGTCGAAAGAGCTGATAACATCTGTAAGGTCTTTATAGATGCGTTTCTTGATTAACTGCACCTTAACACCTTGCTCGTCCTTGCAACTTACCAGCTTATCTTCAGGACACTGAAAGATTTTAGAGAACCTTTCAGATTCTTCTAACACCTCTTTAGTCTTACTGAAAGACTCCTCTGATGTGAAGAACAGATCGTAATCACAGAGAGTGTCATGTGCGTTTACAAGCTTCCGTAAAGCACCTCCTGCCAGAATACATCCATCACCTATAAGATTTACTACGAAACTATCATAAATCTCGTAAGCCTTTTCAGTATCTACATAGAATGTGACACTATCAAAGCATTTCTCACACATCCCTGAGATATTCCATTCATTATTACCAGCATCTGTAGCTGTATTGTTAGGTGATTTCTCTTCACCACATTTAACGCAATTCATTTCACACCCTCTATAATACTATTAATCTCTTCTCTTGATACTCCGAGAGTACCTAGCATTTCGTACAAGTTGATATCCTCAGCATTACCTTCACCGACAATACGCTCCATACACTTAACACCTGAGAAATCAGGATTCAACATGCGCTGTAAGATAATTTTTAATGACTGATCTCTTGTTAATTTCATTTCAACACTCCATCTTTCACTAACTGAATATACTCTTCAAGGTTTGCTTTCTTCCACTTTCTAACTATCATAGGCTTATGATCATTAACGTGAAAAACCTCACAGGTACATTCAACATACAACACCAGCTTCTTAAAGACAAGCCCTTCCTGTACATGCTTGTAGTTTCCTGTCAGTTCATCCATCCTCACACCCTCTCAGTATTATAGTAAAAGCCTCTATTGGCTTGCATTTTGTCTGCAACTTCACGCAGAGCTTGATTGATGTTTGGTGGTTCTTCTAATTCTGCATAAATTCGATCTACCGCTTCTTCAGATACAACTATAAATTGCATCCTCTTAGTTGTCTCCAACTGCTCTTTCAGCTTCTCACACTCTCTGCGAGACTCTTCCAGTTGTCTTTCAAGTGTGTTGTTAGATTTCCACATAACCTTCTCCTCCTACTTCCTGATAAACATCTGCCAGAATACTACTAGCCTCTTCAATCTTGTCTGCAACACCGTAATGGACAGCTCTTTTATGATCTATCAGATACATAAGCACCTAAAGCCATTAGGTTAGCACTAAAAGCGTGTTCCTTCAATTCTCCTGTAGACATCATAAGAACGGCATCACGAAATCTACTCTCTAACTCTTTCAAGTAATCACTACCAAACTCAAAGACTCTACCAGAGTGCTCTAAGCAAACTAACTCTGTTTTACCAGTGCTTTTGTCATACACTTCTAGTGTTGTGTGTTTACCACAAACTACACAGTTCATCCCACAATCTCCTTATAATACTCTACCATTTTCTCATCACACTCTGAGGAGTTCAGTACAGTCCATAGAAGTGTGATGTAAATGAGTTTAAGTGATGTTCTGATAGTGAACCACACCACTGCATAGAAACCTGTAATAACTGACCACGCAATTACAGCACTGCTGATCGGTAGCTCCAAGGCGTTGGTAGTTAGTGGTAGGATTAATAAGATTATTACAGACAACACTGCAATGTAAAGTAACTCTTTCTTCCAACTTAACACACCTTTCAGCATCTTCCAGAAACTATAATGTTCTTTCATGTTGTTCTCCTCCTATTAGTATCCTCACAGCCTATCAAAGCACTGTGAGGTCTGTCAACTGTTATTCAAAACTTAACAGCTTCTTGTACAGTTCCTGTTTGTCTTTCTTGAAGGTGTCTGGGAAGTTTTCAATTTCTTTAGCTAAACTATAGCCACCATCATCAGATAGACCTAGATTGAACGCTACAGGTCTTCGGTGTCCGTAAGTGTAGAACTCCTGAAGACCTTCCAGAACCTTCTCAGCTTTCTCAAGCCAAACACTATGCAACCACTTAAAGGTTTCTAGCTGTGTGCTGTTAGCTGGACTGGAAGATTGTTGTAAGAGTTCTTTCAGGTTGTTGTAATCTTCTAGGTGGTTCATTTAGTATCTCCTAATTCTTCACCTGTATACTCTGTAGAGTACCACTTACAGTCTATCAGTTTCGGGTGCACGTTGTAAGTGTAATACCAACTGAAAGTGTTTTCACCTTTGTATGACGTATCTAGGTACACTAGTAGGAAACCCGATAAAGGAAGTAGTATTAACTTAAAAGGTATGAGTAAAAATTCCAACAAGGTTAACTCTAACATCTCTTTTAAATCATCCATAATGAACTTCCAGTACCTAATGTAATAGTGCCTTACACGTATCCAGAAAGGCACTTTCTTCCAGACACTGATAGGTAATTCTCTATACTTTGTTACTTTTATCATAATCAACCCTCTTCCGTTATACTAGGATAGTAATAGTGACATTTATTTTCTGTCCATTCCATCACAAAGTACGTGGAAAGGATCTGATAGTGCTTCTAGGTTTGTGTCAACGTAGAAGATGCCCTGTGAGGTTACTGCTATGAGTTTCATTTAGTGTCTCCTACGCGCCATCCTTCAGGTAGCGGTTCTTTTGTTTCATCTACCCTAGATCCATCATTGCATATAACTGTTTTGCTTATACTTGTAATCAAATAGACACCTCCCAGATCCTTACATTGATACCTTGCACGAGCCTCTGTAAGATCACTTGTGCATCCTGTCAGAACCACTAACAAGGTTGTTACCACTATCACTTTAAGTTTCATATCTAATACACCTCTTCAACTACTGCAAATTGCTTACACTTAATGTGATAGTTCTCTTTAGAGTCCCATAGACACATTGTAGGATAGTGCGGAAACCTTTCAGGGTTTAATCGGAACTCTTTACCATCTGACACTCTTTTTAGACGTACATACTCTTCATTAACGTGCCATCTACCAAAGTATCTGAAGAGGAACACTCTACCATAAACCTCACCGTCAATCCAGAGAGGCTTGGTAGAATTATTAAAGAGGTCATAGTTGGTATACATTGTCTTGATACGTTTAGGTGTTCCATATAAGAGTTTCTTATAGTGCTTTAACTTACGCTTATAGATCCTCTTAGGTCTTACCTCTTTGATGTACACAGCTAGTAAGAAGACTGATACTAAACCTCCTATACAACCTACAATAACACCTGTGATTAAGTCCGACATCTCTTACATCTCTCCTGCATGTGCTTGTTAAATAATGCTTCCCTGCTCTTCTTGACCTTCAATCTAAAATCCATATATCTAAAGGTTCTTTTAGATATATGGAGTTAAGTATATCATCTTCACGCTTCGGGCATTCTGTGTGAATGATCTCAACATCTGCGATATTACCTATCATTCTTCCAGTAACCAAATTCACTTTTCTAGGGTCGCGCGCATCCTCAGTCCAGAAAGACCCTTTACGATAGGCAGTAGCCCTCCAATACCGCTTACCTTCGTAGTAACAGTATTCTAACACAGACTTTTTACCGTTGTACTCAATAAACTCTTTATAGGTCTTCTCAGGGTCTTTAGAGAACACTACACCTATCCTACCAACCCTGTCAGCGACCTCTGAAGGTTTCTTACTACATGGTTGAACATCTTTAGGGTTCTTGTCACAGCACACCTTTTCAGGTTTCTTCATCACGCCAATACCAATGCCTACTAGACAACCTGTAAGCACTCCTACAATTACTTCTACCATACCTCACATCACCTCTCTCAGATCATACCGATACCACCTAGAAGGATACTTCCACCCATCCACCTTAATCCACTGCTCATAGCGATACAAGAACCCCTGATGATAGATGTCAAACATTATAACCTTTGGTGCTCCGTTATCGTGGTACAGTGTGTAGATGTCTCTCCTACGCATACCCACCATCAATAGAACCCTACTGAACTTGTAGCGACTAATCACTTTCTTCTTCACTCTTCCAAACTCCTATAAAATTTAGCTGACACAACCTTCCAGCTTTCCTTATCAATCACCTTCTCAAGGTGATACCAGAAACCCTGATAGTACACCTTTGTCAGATTCATTGCAAGGTCTTCTGAGTGGTCTGGGAATACCTCTAAGGTTGCATTGTAGTCTGGGTTCTGTTTAAGGATTAACCTACAGATTCTGTAATACTTAGAAGGGCTGATAGATCTCTTTTTCATCATTCCTTCCACTCCTCATAGGTTTGTTTACGTACACGAGCATTATAGTATCTGCGCGCTATACTTGTATTCCCAAATGTCATATCTACAAGTAAACATAGCGTAAAGACAAGATCTATGAAAGCACTAACTAACATTAGTGATACGAAAGTAGCTGTGACAGATATTATGTAGATGCTCAGAATACTTAAGATTTTATCATCAAGATTTATATCAAAAGGGTACTGTGCAATCACATTTAAAGCTAGCATAACAGCGGCTGAAAACGTGAACCACTCAACTACACCCTTAACTGACCAGAAACTCTTAAAGAACTTCCAGTAACTTACATTCTCTTTCACTCTCTCCACTCCTGTTCAATCTCTATATCATATCCTAACAACCATACCATACCCTTCACAACATCTTCAAGCATCGAACAGTCATTGTAAGGAAACAGTGTGACATAAGTTTTACCATTCACTACAAGATACTGTAAGTCATCTTTCAGGACTAGACGGAGAGGTTCTGTCTCTAAAGAAGCTACACAACCATTAGAACCAACCTCATAAGGTTCACCACCCTCGTAACAATCATTGTAGTCAACTATCAGGTACATATCACCGATTACAGTTTCCAAGACAGACTGATAGAGTTCTACATCAGAACCGCTCCAATCTCCTCCCCAGTGTTCATTCTGAACATACTTATTAGTAATGCCATCACAGGTGATTGACAGCTCCTTGTAAGAGTTCCAACCACAACAATCACAGTGACTATCAGGATGGTGTGTGATCTTTACGTGTACTGTGTTCATTCTTTCACCTCCATTAACAGTTTAATCTTACAGTCTTCTACAACCGTCTTATAGAACACTTCCAGAATCTCCTTACCATCTACGTAATAGGTTTCTGTCAGTCCTTCTGAGAAACTACCCTGACAGATCTTCTCCATCTTTGCATAGTTACAGTCAACGTCTCTCAGTTTTATTGACAGGAGTTCTTCAAGGGTGTTTGAGATTGCGTTTGCATAGTCTACTGTTATAGTTTTCATATATTTCCTCCAGATAAAATAAAAGCCTAACACAGGCTCTATAAGCTCATGTTAGGCTTTATGTTAGTCTCTGTCAAGACTCCACTTTAAAATACTTCAAGCATTCTACCAGTTTCTTGTTAGCGAAGTCTGTGATAGCATCCTCACGATACTCAGAAGAGCTGTAACGTGGTTGCTGAAAAGCTTCTATAGCAACACTGTTCAGGTCTTCCATATCAGACTTCTCAAGAACTTCTAACAGCTCTCGTAGAGGTCTTCCAACCTGTCGTGCTGTCATAAAGGTTGCAGCAGCATCTGCACGTTGGTAGCACACTTGCTTCTTAGCACTCTCGTCAGCCATAGCAGGAGCACAAGCTACAAGCATTGCAGAGGCTGTTAATGTTGTTAGTAATTTCATATTAGTACCTTTTAATGGTTGATAGTCTTATCAATATCCAAGATAAGAAGGCTTCCCACAGGGTCTGTAAGGTCGCTGTTTAGTTTTCTGAATAGCCCAATACCAGATTGGAGCTGTTAGGATCATTGGTAGTATTGTTATAGTGAAGATAAAACCCATATTATAAGTCCTCTTGCACATTACACTCTTCAGGTTTACGACACTTAGCAGAAACACTGCTAGTATCACTTCGATCTGACTTAAAGCATAAACCATTCTTATAGTGCTTGCAAGTGTTTTCAGTGTTAAAGACACTATCGAATTTATCTTTATAGACACTCGAAGCTCTGGTAGCCAGTCTATCACCTGTTACATCATTAGTGGCTGTCATATCTCTCTATCATCTCTGCAAATGTGTGGTAGTCGTCAAGGTGTTCTTCAATGAACCTGTTAAGACGCTTAACCTCTTCTTCCAGTTCTTTAATCCTCTTATCCTTCCGCTTTGAGGATTCTGTGAGGATGTTTATATAGCATTCACTTGGGCTGATCATCTTTCAGACCCTTCCACTCTTTAAATTTCACCATCAGTTCTTTCATACCTGCTAGTAACAGTATGGATACGATGATTAACAGTACCCCTGTCCAAACCCAGCCGAAGTAAATTAAAGACACAGATTCTAATAACCCAACCACCTTGTATAAAAGTACTTTATTGTTTTCATACCGGTTTAGTTCTTCTTCACCTTTCTTAAAGTAAGCTTCAAGATATTCATCTTTCATGCTCGTCAAAAAGAAAGATATAATGAACCCTGACACAATAAGTAACCATGACCAAACTTGAAGTACATTCTGTAAGCCCTCATTACCTACTACCAGACCACCATAGATCACTGAGATCAGTAACAGATGGTACAGAATCTTAAAAGTGTGTGTTTCTGTGATTTTAGTTTTCATTTGTTTCTCCATTAGTTTCAAGTTCTCTCTCAGACTGCCTTCTACGATCTGACAGTCCCTTCTTAGTCTTCTTCACAACCCTGCGAGTTCTCATCTAGTTCCTCCAAAGCTGCTTTAATGATCTTAGATAAGTTTGAATACTCTGTCAAGCCTATATCTACACTAGGACTGTCAAGGTATTCTTGGATTGCTATCAGTGCTTCTTTATAGCTCATATAAGATTCCTATAGAAGCCCTGACAAGCTCTTTGGGGAGTCTGACAGGGCTGTGAGGGTTAGTCTTTGTAATCCCAGCAAGCGTTGTTAGGGATCAACTGACGGTACTGAATCCAACCTTTTAGGTTTCCTGACCAGTAGTTACCATCGACATCCTGATGAGTGACACCTTCATCATAACCCCTAGGATAATAATGGTTATCTTTAGGTACACTCATAGGCGTTGCTTGGTGCTCAAAAGGACTAGCATGAACTGGTTGTGACTCTACAAGCTTGTCGTAGATCATTAAAGCTTTCTCCAATCCGTTATCTAAAACTCTGTAACTAACTTGAGCACAGCAGCTGGCAGACACTTTCAGAGCTTCTTCTGATGATAGCATGACAGCACCATCTTCAGTGTTTACACAGTAACCTATACCGTTCTCATCATCCATGAAGTAATCTACATAAGGTGTGTGGTACTCTCCCGCTTTCAGTTCTTGACTCACAGCCTTCTTGTAGGAGTTGTACATACAGTCTGCAAGTTCTTTAATTTCTGGTTGAGCATCCGAGTGACATCGTAACCAGAAGAAGTTATCGAACTCTGTAGCCGTTAGTACAGTTTTCATCATCTGAAAAGGTTCTAAGATACGATTTACAACCTGTTTATGTAAACCTTGTTCAGCAAAACACTCAGCACATTCCGCAAACTCTTCAGCTATATGATTCCAAGCTTTATTGCACGCCTCTGTATTATGGTGCTCTTTTTCAGCCTGCATCCCAGCTTGGTTAACGCCCCAATGAATAGGAGTTGCAGGGTTATCACGAACCTGCTCAACCATCTTGCTGATAGGCACTGCGCGACTACTCATAGCGTTACGAGAGAATAAACGGTGCGTCATAATCTCACTGTGAATAAATCGTGGGTACTCTAACTCAAATGTACAGATGACCTTACCAGACTCTGAAACACTTTTAGCTACAACCTTAGCTGTAATACCACCTTTACCTTCTGTAATCGCTTTATACACATTAACCTCCTTAAAGTGGTTTCTCAAAGTTACTCATAATCATATCTAACAGCGCCTCTCCTAGCACTCCTTCCAACTCCTCAAAGGTTGTCTCATAGTAACTGACACAATCCTCTGACACACTTACAATGTCTGTAAGCTCTGTACCGTAATTGTGATCATCTACAACAAACTCTGTAGGTGCTGCCTGTACAGTGTCTACCATGCGGATGTAAATATCTTCAGCATCAAAGTGCGCTGTCAGGTAACATCCAGAGGCACTGTCAAAGTGGCTTACAGAATTGGTAGCATTAGTTACAGCGTGTTCGTAATAGAGTTCTGTAATAGGCTTCATATCACACCGCCTCAATCATTAAGACCTTGATAGAATCTTCATCAATGTCATCTTCGTGGATTTCATCTGGCATATATTCTTCCAGACTTGTAATAAAACCGTAAGG